>ENA-OZEP01000120-OZEP01000120.1-human-gut-metagenome-genome-assembly--contig:-NODE-120-length-44029-cov-27.968868_pt1 | contig 44029 bp, 38 predicted proteins | sample MGYA00245074_ERZ653621 | MGnify/ENA primary metagenome ERZ653621 (study PRJEB26926, sample SAMN06165020) | human gut metagenome | biome: ENVO:00009003; feature: ENVO:2100002; material: ENVO:00002003...
AGTGCAAAAGTACTAACTATTTTTCATTCCACCAAATCTTTTCGCAAAAAAGTTGAGATTTTAGTGCGTTTTTAACACTTATAAAGACTTTCTAGAGTTTTTCTTACCACTACACTTTATTTTATACATGCATACGCCTGCCTGCATGTGCGGGCGCACACCCGCAAGCGCATAAATAATATTGTACTCATATTCCAAGACCGAAAAGAAATCAGGATTCAACTAGAAAAGTATTATCCGGAGAATATATCTATCAAAGAAGAATATTATCGAAGAAAAGGGAGAAACTCAGAAAAACATTTTGCCAATTAAAAAAAATATAGTACCTTTGCACACGTTTTAACGGATAACAAGATTAATTACATATATTTTAAAACTTTCAAATGAAGGCATTAGCAATTAAGTCGAGTTTGTTTTCCTGTTTAAAAACATACAACAAGAAAACATTCATGTCTGACCTCATGGCAGGTATCATCGTTGGTATCGTAGCCCTGCCTCTGGCCATCGCATTCGGTATCGCTTCTGGCGTGACCCCTGAAAAGGGTATCATCACCGCCATTGTAGCAGGTCTCATCATCTCCATCTTCGGTGGAAGCAAAGTGCAGATTGGTGGTCCTACGGGAGCATTCATCGTTATCATCTATGGCATTATCCAGAAATATGGCATGGAAGGTTTGACGATAGCGACACTGATGGCTGGTCTGTTCCTGGTTCTCTTCGGACTTCTCCGTCTTGGAACCATCATCAAGTACATCCCTTACCCTATCGTTGTGGGATTTACCAGTGGTATCGCCGTAACCATCTTCACGACCCAGATCAAGGATCTCTTTGGATTGACGTTGACTTCAAATCCTTCTGATTTTCTGGAGAAATGGGGCGTCTACTTCCAAAGCTTTGACACCATAGATCCTTGGTGTGCCCTTATCGGAGTAGTAAGCGTAGTGGTTATCGCCATCACCCCTAAGTTCAGCAAGAAGATTCCGGGCTCTCTTATTGCCATCATCCTGATGACCGTTGTAGCCTTACTGCTCAAGCAGTTTGCCGGCGTTGAGAGTATCGAGACCATCGGTGACCGCTTTTCTATCAGCAACGAATTGCCTGCAGCTCAGGTACCAGCCATGAATTGGGAGACCATCAAGAGTCTTGTATCACCAGCTATTACCATCGCCATCCTGGGAGCCATTGAGAGTTTGCTTTCAGCAACTGTTGCCGATGGTGTAATCAGCGATCATCACGACAGTAACACCGAGTTGGTAGCTCAGGGTTTGGCCAATATCGCCTCTCCCCTCTTTGGCGGTATTCCTGCAACAGGTGCCATTGCCCGCACAATGACCAATATCAATAATGGCGGTAAGACTCCTATTGCAGGCATCATCCACGCCATAGTTCTGCTGCTCATCTTCCTCTTCCTGATGCCTCTTGCCCAGTACATTCCTATGGCTTGTCTTGCCGGTGTATTGGTAGTTGTATCTTACGGAATGAGCGGATGGAGAAGTTTCCTGGCATTGATGAAGAATCCGAAGAGCGATGTAACCGTACTTCTGATTACCTTCTTCCTCACCATCATCTTCGATTTGACAGTAGCCATTGAGGTGGGTCTGATTATCGCCTGTCTGCTCTTCATGAAACGAATGAGCGAAACCACCGACGTGACAGCTATTACCGATGATGAGATTGACTTGAACAAGGAGTTTGACTTCCTCTCTACCAACCTGGAGCACTATACGATTCCGAAGGGCGTAGAGGTATACGAAATCAATGGTCCTTTCTTCTTCGGAGCTGGTAACAAGTTTGAGGAAGTGATGGCAGCTTTCGGTGACCGTCCACTGGTACGCGTCATCCGTATGCGCAAGGTTCCATTTGTTGATTCAACCGGTATCCACAACCTCACCAACCTCTGCGAGATGAGCCAGAAGGAGGACATTCAGGTTGTACTCTCCGGTGTTTGCGAGAAGGTAAACGCCCAGTTGGAAAAGGCTGGTTTCTACAATATTCTTGGCAAGGATAATATCACAGATCACATCAGCAAGGCTCTGAAACGTGCTGAAGAAATTATTGAGAAGAAAACTGTTAATAGTTAATAGTTTACAGTTAACAGTTTACTGATTGTAGACCATCAAATAAAAAAGATGCATTGCTGAATATACCAGTAATGCATCTTTTTTTATTGTCATCAAGTAACTGTTAACTATAAACTGTTAACTATCAACTATTACAGAACCTTTCCCAGAAACTCCTGTAGTCTTGGCGATTTCGGATGGTTGAATATTTGCTCAGGAGTTCCGTCTTCCGTGATATAGCCGTCGCTGAAGAAGAGAACACGGTTGGCCACTTCTCTTGCAAATCCCATCTCGTGGGTCACCACCACCATCGTCATTCCCTCGGCAGCAACATCCTTCATCAGCTGCAGCACCTCTCCCACCATTTCCGGATCGAGAGCCGAAGTCGGCTCATCAAAGAGGATTACCTCAGGATTCATCGCTAAGGCACGGGCGATAGCTACACGCTGTTTCTGTCCGCCCGACAGACTGTCGGGATAACTGTCGGCCTTATCCAACAATCCGATACGGGTCAGGAGTTCCGTTGCCTTCTCATCAGCCTCTTCCCTTGTCATCTTACCCAATTCTACCGGAGCCAGCATGATGTTGCGGCGTATGGTCATATTAGGGAAGAGATTGAACTGCTGGAATACCATACCCACCCTCTGGCGCATTCGGTTGATATCAACATCGCTTGATGTGATATCCATATCATCGATAAAGATTTTACCCTCGGTAGGTTCTTCCAGAAGGTTGATGGAACGCAGGAAGGTACTCTTGCCACAACCCGACGGACCGATGATGGCAACCACCTCACCTTTCCTCACCGAGGTGGTAATGCCTTTCAGCACCTCGTTGTCGCCGAAGCGTTTACGAAGTCCTTCTATCTTGATTATTTCGTTCATTTTATCCATTGTTTTAAAGCTTTTGCCCTTTCAGGATTCCTCATTTCCTTTCGCTCTTTCTCAGTCTCTTCTCCAGCCTTCTCACTCCTGCGTTCAGTCCGAGAACAAGAACGAGATAGAGGCAGGCTACTACGCCCAACGGCATCATCGCTTCGTAAGTAATGCTTCGGATGATGTCGGAACCCTTGGTCAAGTCTACCAGTCCGATATAACCGCTGATAGAGGTTTCCTTGAGCAGAGTGATAAGCTCGTTACCCATAGCCGGAAGCACATTCTTGAAGGCTTGCGGAAGGATGATGAGACGCATCGTCTTGCCATACGAAAGACCAAGACTTCTACCCGCCTCCATCTGACCATTATCCACCGACATGATGCCCGAGCGGATTACCTCGGCAATATAAGCTGCCGAGTTCAAGCCGAAGGCGATGACAGCCACCAGTATCTTATTGACATCTGCTGATGCAAACACCACATAATAGATGATGAGCAACTGCACCATGGTTGGCGTGCCTCGCATGATGGTGAGGTACAGCTGGCAGAGCATGTTCGGAATCTTCCAGTCGCCCTTACGTTCATGTCGTGCTCTGACAATAGCTATCAGCGTTCCGAGTATCACGGAAAGGATGATGGCGAAGAAGGTGATGATGAGCGTATTGCCCAAACCCTGCAACAGATACTGATAACGGTTGTCATCTATGAAGCAGGATTTAAACTTATCTATCACTCCCGGCTGGTTACCAGCTGCTTTCACTTCATTGGAATTCACCATGATAACCTGTCGCACATCGGCATAGGAATCTGTAAATCCGATATTCTTCTTCCGTTCAGGAGTAACCGTGATGCCGGCAATACCAGCATCCGCCTTACCAGCCTGTACAGAGGTGATGATGGCATCAAACTCCATATCGAGAATCTCTACATCCACGCCCAGTACATCGCCAATGGCATTTGCCACATCCACGTCGATGCCCACAATCTTGCCATTCTGGTAATATTCGAAAGGCTCGAAGGTAGCGTTGGTGGCAAAGCGGAGACTCGTCTTCAAGCCGAGTTTCTGCAGCGCTTCCGGTCCCACCTTCTTCACGTCAGAAGTCTTTGGCGTATAAGCCACGGCTATGCCCCGTTCCAGATGGCGGTTGACGATGGAATCGATGACGCCATTCTCTTTCAGAATACGGATGGCATGATTGATGGACTGCTGCAATTCGGCATGATCCTTAGCCACGCAGATGGCGAAAGAAGACGCATCGAAGGTTTCGGGCAGGATACGGAGCGATGGGTTCACCCGTTGGAATGCCTTGGCTGGCGCCTCATCGGTCACCATGCAGTCTATCTTACCCTGAAGGAGTGCCTGGATGGCATCGGCTCCCTTGTTGTACCGTTCTACCTTGGTACCACCACCTTCCTTTTCCAGCTCCGTAGCAAGTCCGTCGCTAGTAGTACCGAGCTGCACACCAATCACAGCCCCCTTCAAATCAGTCTTGCTCTTGATTTGCCTGTCAGCATCTGACGCTCCCGAGCCACACGCCACGAAGAGCACACTCAGGAGTAAAGTCAAGAAGCCCAGCTTAAACTTTCCCGTTTTTCTGTATTTCATCATTCCAGGTATTCGTTTATTGTTGTTTCAAATACTCAGCACACATCTCTGCACATCTTTCTCCGTCTACACCAGCCGATACGATTCCGCCTGCATAACCAGCACCTTCGCCACATGGGAAGAGTCCCTGGATGCGGACATGCTGCAGGGTTTCGCGGTCACGGACGATGCGGACAGGCGATGAGGTTCTCGTCTCCATCGCTATCAGCGTAGCCTCGTTGGTCAGGAAACCATGGGCATTCTTGCCGAAGGTCTTGAAGCCTTCCTGCAGTCGCTTGCTCACGAAAGATGGCATCCAGAAATGCAACGGACTCGAAATCAAGCCTGGAGCATAGCTGCTCTTTGGCAGATCATAACTCAAACGATTGTTCACGAAGTCAGCCATGCGCTGTGCCGGTGCAGTCTGCTTCATGTTGCCCTGCTGCCAGCATTGCTTTTCCACAATTTCCTGGAAGTACATCATTTGGAGTGAAGAGTGAGGAGTGAAGAGTGAAGAATTCTCCTGTGCCTTCATTTCCTGCTGTTCGATGACAGCCTGATGCTCCTTCACAAACTGCGCCACATCCTCGGGATGGGTTTCCACCACCATGCCCGAATTGCTCCAGGCAGTACCGCGGTTGCTCGGACTCATACCGTTCACCACTAACTGTTCCGGTCCGGTGGCTGCCGGAATCACAAAACCGCCCGGGCACATACAGAAGCTATAGACTCCTCTGCCATCTACCTGAGTAACGAAGCTATATTCGGCAGCAGGCAGATATTTTCCTCTACCACTCTTATTGTGATACTGAATCTGGTCGATGAGTTGGGAAGGATGTTCCAGACGCACACCCACGGCGATGCCTTTTGCCTCGATATCTATCTTTGCCGAAGCGAGATAGCGGTATACATCGCGGGCACTATGACCTGTTGCCAGGATAACCGGTCCGCGATAAGTTTCCTCTGCACCTGTAGCCAGATTCACGGCTTCTACGCCTATCACCCTATCGCCAACTGCGGCATCAGGTGCCGTCAGTTTACCTTCACTCTCAAGGATCAGACGAATCATCTTGGTCTGGAAATGCACTTCGCCGCCACACTTAATGATGGTGTTGCGCATGTTTTCAATAACGCGTGGCAACTTGTCGGTACCGATATGCGGATGGGCATCTGCCAGGATATTGGTATTGGCACCATGCTGGCAGAATACGTTCAGAATCTTGTCTACACTTCCCCTTTTCTTGCTTCGTGTATAGAGTTTGCCGTCACTATAAGCACCGGCTCCACCTTCACCGAAACAGTAGTTGCTCTCACCATCTACCTTCTGAGTCTTGGTAATGTTAGAGAGGTCCTTCTTGCGTTCGCGCACATCCTTGCCTCGCTCCAGCACGATAGGACGGTACCCCAGTTCTATCAGGCGCAGGGAAGCAAAGAGGCCGCCAGGTCCCTCACCCACAACGATAACCCGAGGTCTGCTGCTCACATCCGGATATTCGGTATGGACATACTGGTCGTCCTGCGGAAATTCGTTGATATAAGCACGCACCTTCAGATTGACGAAGATGGTGCGCTGACGGGCATCGATGCTTCTCTTCAAAACCCTCACCTGGTTGAGCGTTCTTACATCCAATCCCTTTTCTTTGGCGAGATAACGCTTGATGCCTTCCTCGCTTGCTGCCTGTTCGGGCAGAATTCTTATCTGGTATTCTTGAATCATTATACTTTATACTTTGAGCTTTGAACTTTATGATTAGTTTAATGAAAGTGACGAGTGACAAGTGACCGATTCCATATTACGGATTTCGCATTACATTCACAATTCACTTTTCACTTTCACTTTTTCATGCTTCCATTGTAGCCAGCACTTCGAGCGTATCCAGCTGATACATGGTGAACTTACCATCTTCCAATGTTGCAAAGGTTGGCGGATTGCCACCCTTCGGGAAGGTGATGCTGCCGGTATTTACGATGGCCTGCCCCTTCTCGTTATGAGAGAGTTCCCAGAGATGGGAGTGGCCATAGATCATAGCCTCGTAAGGACCCTTCGGCATGTTTTCCTTATTGTATACATGTCCATGGGTCAGAAGATAGCGCTTGCCTCCGTCTACCAGCAAGGCATAGGTCTCCATGATAGGGAAATCGAGGAGCATCTGGTCTACTTCCGCATCGCAGTTGCCACGCACAGCGATAATCTTGTCTGCCAGCGCATTCAGTCTTTCTACGATACCCTTAGGATCGATTCCTTCCGGAATGCGGTTGCGGGGACCATAGTTGATGATATCCCCCATGATGCACATCATGTCACAATGTTCAGCCTCGAAGAAATCGAGGACCTTTTCCAGGGCTGGCAAACAGCCGTGGATATCTGAGAATAAAAGATATTTCATTACTTGATTCAAAAAGTATTAATACTCACCCTCAACCCATTTTTTACCTGATTCAGTATATTTCATCCAAATAACCAAACCGACACCAATGATTGCTGCTATTGCAAAAAGTATTGTCAACATTTCCATAATTATTTCTTTTTTAATTCTACTTTTAATAAATAATTGCCTGCATAAGCAAAACATGCAGCAGCGATTACTGCGCATCCCATGCAAACATAGTTAGTTACTCCCATTGCCTCACCTGTAAACAGTGGCGACAATGCACCAATTCCAATACCGCTGCATACCATCTTTGACAGACCAAAGAAATACTCAGCCAGCATCTCATTTCGTTTGAAATTGCGTTCAACGAGTTGATTTTTACTATTTACTTCTGTAACCATATTGCTAATGCTTTGAATTACATCGGCAAAATTAAGCAAATAATCCGAAACACCCAAACATTTCAACGTTTTTTATATATATAATAAGGTATAAGGGAGAGGAAAAGCCTGTAATTATCTACTGAAATAGCTTTTTCATCTACAATATGCTACTTTTTTGTTAAAATCCTTGGCAGTTTGATATATTATTCGTACTTTTGCCCTCAAGTTCTGCTTCGGCCCCGGTCGTTTCGGGGGAGGCATTACATTACCAACGTAAAATTCAAGAACATATGAAAGTATTAAAATTCGGCGGAACATCGGTTGGTTCCGTAAAAAGCATCCTCAGCTTGAAACGTATCGTTGAAAACGAGGCTAAGAAACAGAGTGTAGTGGTTGTCGTGAGCGCGCTTGGCGGTATCACGGACAAACTCTTGCAAACCTCTCAACTTGCCCTCCAGGGTGATGAACAGTGGAAAGTAGAATTCGAAGCCATGGTTGATCGCCACCACAAGATGATAGACACCATCATCACCGACACAACAGACAGAGAAAACTTATTCAAATCGGTTGATGCCCTCTTCGAGCAGTTGAAGAGCATCTATTTTGGTGTGTACCTCATCCACGACCTCAGCGAGAAAACGCAGGATGCCATCGTGAGTTATGGTGAAAGACTCAGTTCCAAGATTGTTGCCACATTGATTCGTGGAGCCAAATGGTTCGACTCCCGCAACTTCATCAAGACTGAGCGCAAGAACGGCAAAGGCAAGCATGTACTCGACAGCGAGCTGACCAACAAACTGGTAAAAGAAGCCTTTGCAGAAATTCCACGCATATCTCTCGTTCCGGGTTTTATCAGCCGTGACAAGAACACAGACCGCACCACCAACCTTGGCCGTGGCGGTAGCGACTACACAGCAGCCATCATAGCAGCTGCCCTCGATGCAGAAGTGCTCGAAATCTGGACTGATGTAGACGGTTTCATGACCGCCGACCCACGTGTCATCAAATCAGCTTATACCATCAACGAACTGAGTTACGTTGAGGCGATGGAGCTTTGCAACTTTGGTGCAAAGGTCATCTACCCTCCAACCATCTACCCGGTTTGTGTCAAGAATATTCCTATCAAGGTTAAGAACACCTTCAACCCAGATGCTCCGGGCACCATCATCAAGAACAAGATAGATGGCGACCAGAAGCCTATCAAGGGTATCTCTTCCATCAACGGTACAGCGCTCATCACAGTAACCGGTCTTTCCATGGTCGGCGTGATTGGTGTAAACCGCCGTATCTTCACCGCTCTTGCCAACGAGGGCATCTCTGTGTTCATGGTGTCACAGGCATCATCAGAGAACTCAACTTCTATCGGTGTGCGCGAGCAGGATGTAGAAGAGGCTGTAAAGGTATTGAACAATGAGTTCCACAACGAGATTGCCGATGGTGCCATGTTCCCAATGCACGCAGAAAAGGGCTTGGCTACTATCGCCATCGTGGGTGAAAACATGAAGCATGCTGCCGGTATCGCCGGTAAGCTCTTCGGAACCCTCGGCCGTAGCGGTGTTTCTGTCATCGCCTGTGCACAGGGTGCTTCAGAAACCAACATCTCGTTCGTAGTGAAGAGCGATTATCTGAGAAAGTCACTCAACGTGCTCCACGACAGTTTCTTCCTTTCAGAATACAAGGTGCTGAACCTCTTCATCTGCGGTGTGGGTACCGTGGGCGGAAAGCTCATCGAGCAGATCAAGAACCAGTATGCCGACCTCATGGAGCGCAGCAAACTGAAGCTCAACGTGGTGGGTATCGCTTCTTCCAAGAACGCCATCTTCAACCGCGATGGTATTGATCTCGAGAACTACAGCGAGGAACTGAAGAAATCAGACCCAAGCACTCCAGAGGTTCTGCGCGATACCATCCTGGCGATGAACATCTTCAACAGCGTGTTTGTAGACTGTACAGCCAGCAAGGATGTGGCCGCTCTCTACCAGAGTCTGCTGGAGCACAACGTAAGCATTATCGCAGCCAACAAGATAGCTGCATCAAGCGAATATGAGAACTACGAGAAACTGAAGAAGACTGCCATCCAGCGTGGTGTAGTATTCCGTTTTGAGACCAACGTAGGTGCCGGTCTTCCTATCATCGGAACCATCAACGATCTCCGCAACTCCGGAGATAAAATCCTTAAGATTGAGGCAGTTCTCTCAGGTACGCTCAACTTTATCTTCAACGCCATCTCCAGCGTCGTCCCATTCTCTGAGACCGTGAGACTGGCTAAGGAGAAGGGCTACAGCGAGCCTGATCCACGTATCGACCTGAGCGGTATGGACGTGATTCGCAAGCTGGTGATTCTCTCCCGCGAGGCAGGTTACCGCGTAGAGCAGGAAGATGTAGAGAAGAACCTCTTCGTGCCAGACAAATACTTCAAGGGTTCACTCGACAACTTCTGGAAGAAACTTCCTGAGCTCGATGCCGATTTCGAGGCTAAGCGCAAGGCGCTCGATGTAGAGCACAAACGCTGGCGCTTCGTTGCTACCCTGGATGGCGGCAAGACAAGCGTAGGTCTGCAGGCTGTCGGTCCTGAGCATCCGTTCTACAATCTGGAAGGTTCCAACAACATCGTGCTGCTCACCACCGAGCGTTATAAGGAATACCCTATGATGATTCAGGGCTATGGTGCCGGAGCCAGCGTAACTGCTGCCGGTGTATTCGCCAACATCATGAGTATCGCTAACATTTAACACTTAACATTAAAAGAAGAGATGAAACATATTATCATTCTTGGCGACGGAATGGCTGACCACCCGGTAGAAAGACTGGGTGGAAAGACTCTCCTGCAATACGCCAATAAACCCTATATGGATATGCTTGCCAAGAAGGGCAAGACAGGAAGACTCGTTACCGTGCCAGATGGATTCCATCCGGGTTCTGAGGTAGCCAACAGCTCTATCATGGGCTACGACCAGAACGAGGTTTACGAAGGACGCGGACCGCTCGAGGCTGCCAGCATCGGCTATGAACTGGAGCCTACCGACCTTGCCCTGCGCTGCAACATCATCAATGTGCAGGACGGCAAGATTATCACCCACAACGGTGGTAACCTGGAAACGGAAGATGCGGATGTGCTCATCAAGTATCTCAACGATACCCTCGGCAAGAAATATCCTGACGTCAAGTTTGTTACCGGCATCCAGTATCGCCATCTTCTGGTGGTGAAGCACGGAAACAAGCATATCGACTGTGCCCCACCTCATGATCATCCCAACGAGGAATGGCATAAGCTGATGGTGAAACCTATCTTGCCGGAGATTGGAGGCGATGAGGGTCACATCAGCCGTCGTGATACAGCCGACCTTCTGAACCAGCTGATTCTCGAGAGTCAGGAACTCCTGGAGAACCATCCTTTCAATGTGGCGCGCAAGGAGCGTGGCGAACGAATGGCCAATCTTATCTGGCCTTGGGGCGGCGGTTACCGTCCGCACATGCTCACCCTCTCCCAGATGTATCCACAGATTAAGAAGGGTTCTGTGATTTCTGCCGTAGACCTGATTCGAGGCATCGGCCATTACGCCGGTCTGCGCAACATCATCGTTGAGGGCGCTACGGGTCTTGCCAATACCAACTACGAGGGCAAGGCAGCCGCAGCTATTCAGGCATTGAAGGACGGCGACGACTTCGTTTATGTTCACGTAGAGGCAAGCGACGAGGCAGGTCATGATGGCGATCTGGAGTTGAAGCTGAAGACCATCGAGAACCTCGACCAGCGACTCATCAAGCCTATCTTCGATGAGGTAAGCACCTGGGACGAGCCGGTATGCATCGCAGTTCTCCCAGACCATCCTACTCCGGTAGAGATTCGTACCCACGTCAAGGAGCCTGTTCCTTTCATCATCTATTACCCTGGCATTGAGCCGGATAGCGTAGAGAAGTATGACGAGGTAAGCTGCGTGAGTGGCGGTTACGGCATGCTGCAGCTGCAGGAATTCATGAATGCCTTCATGGCGATCAATTAAAATCAACGGCTTCATGATAGCCCCCAAAGCTAATCATAAAGTTTAATGTTCAAATCTCAAAGTTAAAAGTAAAAAATGAAATATTATTCAACAAATAAGAAAGCACCCATCGCCGACCTTCACAAGGCGGTAGTTAAAGGTCTGGCAGAAGACCGTGGCCTCTATATGCCAGAAATCATCAAGAAGTTGCCACAGGATTTCTTCGACAACATCGAGAAACTCTCCTTCCAGGAGATTGCCTACAAGGTAGCTGATGCCTTCTTTGGCGAGGACGTTGATGCCGAATCATTGAAGAAGATTGTATACGATACCCTGGCATTCGACTGCCCTGTAGTCGAGGTAGAGCCAAACATCTACTCTCTCGAGCTGTTCCATGGTCCTACCCTCGCCTTCAAGGATGTGGGTGCGCGCTTCATGGCCCGTCTCCTGCAGTACTTCGTACGTCAGGAGGGCAAGGAAGAGGTGAATGTGCTCGTAGCTACATCGGGCGATACCGGTTCGGCTGTTGCCAACGGTTTCCTCGGCGTTGACGGCATCCATGTTTACGTGCTCTATCCTAAGGGCAAGGTGAGCAAGATTCAGGAGAGCCAGTTCACTACCCTCGGTCAGAACATCACAGCCCTCGAGGTAGATGGCGTATTCGACGACTGCCAGGCACTGGTAAAGTCAGCGTTCATGGATGAGGAGCTCAACAAGCACATGAAGCTTACCTCAGCCAACTCTATCAACGTAGCCCGCTTCCTGCCTCAGGCATTCTATTATTTCAATGCCTATGCCCGCATGAAGGAGAAGGGTCTCGCCGACAAGCTGGTTATCTGCGTACCTAGCGGCAACTTCGGCAACATCACAGCCGGACTCTTCGGTCATGAGATGGGATTGCCTATCCACCGCTTCATCGCAGCCAACAACGCCAACGATATCTTCTACGAGTATCTGCAGACAGGCAAGTACAATCCACAGCCTAGCAAGCAGACCATCGCCAATGCCATGGACGTAGGCGACCCATCAAACTTTGCCCGCATCTACGACCTCTACAAGGGCGATCACGATGCCATCGCTGCCTACATCGGCGGTGCTACATACAAGGACGAGCAGATTGCAGAAACCATGAAGCAGTGCTACAACGAAACCAAGTATGTGCTTGACCCTCACGGAGCTTGCGGCTATCGCGCCCTGAAGGAGCAGTTGAAGCCAGGTGAGGTTGGCGTGTTCCTCGAGACCGCTCATCCAGCCAAGTTCAAGGAGAAGGTAGACAGCATCCTTGACAGCGATATTGAGATTCCTGCACGCCTTGCAGAATTCATGAAGGGTGAGAAGAAGAGCATCCAGATGACCAAGGATTTCGCATCATTCAAGAACTACTTGATGAACGAATAAACCATACATACGGAAAAGCCTTTCTCTTTCTCAGGGGGAAGGCTTTTCCCATTAAAATAAACTCAGACTCAGATTTGTCAGGACAGAAGGGTCTTGAATTTTATAACAACAGAAAACGGGAAAAATTTATGAAGATTGTTATTCTAGACGGCTATGCCGCAAACCCGGGAGATTTGGATTATCATCTTCTGGAGAAACTGGGCGAGGTGGTAGTTTATCCTCGCACATCAGATGCAGAGAAAGTGGAACGTGCCAAGGATGCCGACATCATCCTTCTGAACAAGGTGCAGATAGATGCAGAGACGCTGGCGCAGCTTCCTAAACTGAAATACATCGGTATCCAGGCTACCGGTTTCAACGTGGTAGACATCGAGGCTGCCAAGAAACAGGGCATCATCGTAACCAATATTCCAGCCTACAGCACCGATAGCGTGGCGCAGATGACCTTCGCCCTCATCCTTGCCGTAACCAACCGCGTAGAGCATTATACCCAGGAGAACCGCAACGAGCGCTGGGCTTACAATAAGGATTTCTGTTATTGGGATACCCCACTGATGGAGCTTGCCGGCAAGACCCTGGGTATCATGGGACTGGGCAATATCGGCATGAAAGTTGCCAACATCGCCCGCCAGTTTGGCATGAACATCTGTGCCTGCACCAGCAAGAATTCGAGCAATCTGCCTGAGTGGATCCAGAAGGTGAGCAAGGAGGGTTTGCTTGCCACGAGCGATATTCTCTCGCTCCATTGTCCGCTTTCTGATGACACCTATCATTTCATCAATAAGGAGAGTCTGGAGAAGATGAAGGATACCGCCATCCTGGTAAATACGGGTCGCGGTCCGCTGGTAGATGAGGAGGCCGTAGCTGCCGCCCTTCACGAAGGCAGTCTGGGTGCCTACTGTGCCGACGTAATGGCTCAGGAGCCGCCATCAAAGGAGAATCCGCTCTTCGGCGAGCCTAATGCTTACCTCACCCCTCATATTGCCTGGGCCACCTACGAGGCTCGCGAGCGCCTGAACAAGCAGGTAGCCGCCAACGTAAAGGCATTCCTCGAGGGCAATCCGATTAATGTCGTGAATAAGTAAGAATGCTACTTTAAAAATCTGCATTTCTTAAATGAAGACAGCCAACCTTCAATATCCCAATTGAAAGTTGGCTGTTTACTTTTTCTTATAGTTTTCTTATGAACTGCCTAATCAGGTACTTGGGATTTCGTCTCATATTCCATAAGTCAACAAGAATAATTCTATCGTATTCCGCATCATATCGATAGATGATTTTCCAATTTTTATTCAAACAATTGCATGATATCCATACAGAAGAATTCTTCAAATGGAATACCATCGGTGCCAACAACGATTGATTTCAGAGGATGGAATTTCTCTTGAAACATAGGAATACCACTATTCATGCCTCTCTTTCCACTCTTAACCTCTATGGCAACGAAATCTCCTTGTGACTCCAGGATATAATCCACCTCATTATTATGATCTCGCCAATAATAGAGATGACAGTCATTGTCCTCCACAAAATCGAGAAGACAAGTACCCACTGCCGATTCCACCCATCTGCCCCAAATCATTGGGTCAACATAATCTTTGTCAAACCCCTTACCGCGATATGCCGTGAACAAAGCATTGTTAAACACTGTAAACTTTGGGATAGACTGTCTCTTACGAGCCTCATCGCATGCAAACTTTTGAAGTCCGCAAAGCAAGTTGGCTTGCTTCAATATTTCGAGATAAGAAGACAAAGTCGTGACATTGCCTGCATCTTGCAATTGTCCAAGCATTTTGGTGAGTGACAACAACTCACCAGAATAAGAACAACCTACCTCAAAAAGCTGTGACATGAGTGAAGGCTTGTAAATATTCGAAGTCAAGAGAACATCCTTTTCAATGGCAGGTGCCACAAGAGAATCCTTGACATATTTCCTCCAACGCCTAAAATCCCCTATATAATCCACCGAGCCTGGATAACCTCCAAAATAAATCCATTGTTGGAGTGATAACCCGAAGGCAGCTTTCATTTCCGGAAAAGTCCAATGCCCCATACGAATCAACTCGAATCTACCAGCTAAAGACTCGGTTAGCCCTTTGCGCAAAAGCAAGCGAGACGAACCAAGCAATACGACTTTCAGGTTTACATGATTTAGGGTATCGGCATCCCACTCTCTCTTCACATATTCACTCCATCTGCGTATTTTCTGTATCTCGTCTATTACAAGAACAGCTTCTTGCAAATGCTGAATATCCATTCGGCTTCGAACAGACTCCCAAGAACGTCGAATCCAATCCGAATCTTCTTCATTTACAGAATCAGCATTAAATTGAAATACTACCTTATCAATAGTCTCTGCTATTTGCGCCATAACTGTTGATTTGCCAACCTGTCTTGGTCCTGCCAAAACAAATATACACTTACGTCTTTCGCTCAACCTACTCAACATCAAGTTGTAATGTGGTCTTCTATACTCACCCATATTCTTTAATTTGTAATATTAAACAACTCTATTCTTTATAACGAATTACTCAATTCTTCGTCACGAATTACTCAATTCTACTTTGCAAAGATACAAAGAATAGATGAGTAAACACATTACCCATAATTATTTTTTAGCATTCTTAACTCATCATACAGCTTTGCCCTCTCCTTCACGCGCTTAGGATGCACCTGGCCAGATTATACATCTTCTCATAATGCTGACGATACATTCGTTCTATATTCTTTTCCTGTTTCATACACTATCTATACAGTTGAGCCCAGCAAAAAAATAAGCAAAACTCTGGCTTTTTCCCTATCTCCTCTTCACCAAAACATAGATGATGACGGGAGCACCGAACAGCGGGGTGACGGCATTCAGGGGGATGATGCCACCGTCCGACGGAAGGGTGCAGAAGAGATTGCAGAGAAGGGCAATGGCTGCACCCATCAGCATCGTAACGGGCAACAGACGGCGATGATTCTCCGTGCCGATGATGAGGCGGGCGATATGCGGCGTTGCCAGGCCGATGAAGGCGATGGGACCACAGAAGGCGGTAACTACAGCCGTAAGAAGACCGGTGATGATGAGCAGAACGATGCGCAGACGCCTGATGTTGAAACCCAGATTCTCGGCATACTGCTCGCCTAACAGCATGGCGTTCAGCGGTTTTACAAGGAGCAGAGACGCAGCCAGGGCAATGAGGGCTAACGGGATGAAGAACATCATCTGCTGGCTCGAAACATTGCCAAAGCTGCCCATGCCCCAAACCATATACGATTTCACGCCCTCTGCCGTACTGAAGAAATTGAGCAAAGAGATGGCGCTGCTGGCAAGATAGCCCACCATCAGTCCGATGATGAGCAGTACCGTATGGCTGCGCACAATGGCAGAAAAGAAGGTGATGATGCCCATCACCACCATAGCCCCTATGAAGGCTGCGATGAGGATAGCCAGGAAACCGCCGATGGCATAGTTGCCGGCATCGCCCAGAAAACCTACCCCTAAATCATCCAGGGCAATATTGCCGCCAAAGGCAAGCATCACGATGGCTACAGCCAGTCCGGCTCCGCTGCTTATTCCGAATACGTCAGGACCCGCAAGGGGGTTGCGGAAGGCTGTCTGCAGGAGCAAGCCGCTCGTGGCGAGGGCCGCGCCCGAAAGCAAAGCGGCAATCGCCGCCGGCAGTCGCGATTCCAACAGAATATAGCGGTAGGTTTCGTCAGTCTGAGAGCCCGAAATAATCGCCCCCACGTCCTGCCATGGGATGTTTACACTCCCCCATGCCAGGTTGGCGAAAAAGAGTATGATAATGGCGATTGCCCCTAAAACGATGGTTTTCATTCACTAAAACTATTTCTTGTAAAATCTCTGATTAAAGCCCTATTTCTTATAGAATCTCAATTTGCCGAACCGCTCGCCATGAGCCAGGATGATGAACTCTCTGAGCAGCAGTTCGGGATGGAAACTCGTAAGCTCGAAATAAGGTACCGTAGAGGTATCTACCTGATAGATATTACCTCGGTTGAAGGCAGCAAGAGCCTTGTAGCCGTCATATTCCTGAAGCAACTGAGCCTGCGACAGAGGGGCACCACCGAAATACTTGAACGCCCATACATCTACCTGCTTTCCCTTCGCCAAGATTTGCTCCGGACTCATCGCCAGACTTCCGCTGTGTTCATCGTCCTCGAAGATATAACGGGCGTTGGCATCCTTCAGCAGAATACCGATAGTACTCTGACCTCCAGGCACATACCATACATTTCCCGTCTTTCTTTCGGTCAGGATAGAGAGACCCTTCGGATACCCGGCTGCCTCAGCTTTCAGCTTCAGATATTCCTTTTCTATCTTCGCAAAGAGCGAATCTGCCTTTGGTTCGCAAGATGCAGCAAGAGCGGTCTTCGGTGCATTCCCGTCTTTTTTAAAGAGCATGCCGTAGAATTTCATCCATTCCGCCCTGCCCAATGGCGAAGACTCCATATAGTCGGCAGCCTCGATGATGGGCACGTGCAGCTTGTCGAGCTTGCCATATCCTCCGCTGTTTTCGAAAGGCGAAAGGAGGATAGCTTCGGGTTTCAGGGCGATGATGCGCTCGATATCGGGTGCCATGCTCGAACCGCAATCCACGATGGAATTTCGGGCAGAAGCATTTCCGGAAGAAACATTTCCTGCAGAAGCTTTTCCGGCAGAAGCAGCCCTCTTCCTTACATCCGGAATATTGATGTAATCGAGGTCGCAGACACCACGGATGGCCTGCTGGCAGCCCAGTTCGTACATCAGCTGGCAATGGGGAGCGATGAAAACGGCACTTCTCTCCACCGGTGTGCGCACGGTATCGGTAGTGCATCTCGCCCCCGTGCTGCGCCTTCTGGCAAGCATCGCCACCGTCTTATCCCCCTCCTTTCCCTTCGGAATCAGGATGTAGCGATGCAGCATCGTTCCCGCCTTCCAGGGGTTGGCGATGATAGCCTCAGCATACTGATAATCAATGCCTTCTGCAGCATCGGAACACTCTTCCCCATCGCCATGTTTCACGATGGTAAGCAACTTGGCGTACTTCATCTCCAGGGTATCGCCAGCCTCCGCATCAGCAGCAGCCGTCTTTCCTCCCTGGCATGCCGCCATCAGCAGGGCCGCCGTAGCCCCACACAAAAGAATATACAGTTTCTTCATAATCTTACAAAATATGTGTGCAAAGATACGAAGAAATCTCCATTTTCCGTTTGTTTTCTCGAATATTCTTTGTACTTTTGCCCTCAAATTTAACTAACGCTACAATTTAATAAATCAAAATGAAGAAGATTATCTGGGGCATAGCCCTTTTATTCTGTACATCGCTAGTCGCCGGTGCGCATACCTGCTGTCATAATTCAGCACAGAAATGCGGCTGCAAGAGAGGTTATTACACACAGTATTACGGCGATAAGCCCGAACTCATAAAAGAGGCTACAGCTTGGGCAGAGAGCGGCATCTGGCGCAATGGTTTCGACAAGGCGAAGCCACATTCCAGCGTAAACCTCGCAGATTTCTATCTGCAGTATCAGAAGAATCCGCAGCAATGGCAGGCGCTCTTCGACTATCTGGCAAAGACCGATTTGCTGAGCATTCCGAAGGGAAAGCACAAGATTCCCGGTTCCGACCTCCTGGTAAGTGTAGAGGACAGCAAGAACGAGCCCCTGGAAAAGCGCCGCAGCGAGAGTCATAACAAGCACATCGATTTTCAGTATGTAGTAAAGGGCACAGAGCGTTTTGGCGTGATCGACCACTACTCCAGCACCCCCAACTGCAAGTATCGTCCCGACGTAATCCATTATGATTACGACCGCCGGAAGGCCCGTTTCTTCGACAGTACCCCCGGCGAGTTCTTCATCTTCTTCCCTAGAGACTGGCACATCGCCAAGGTGGCAAATGACACCAGCGACCAGGCGATACGCGTCATCGTGGTGAAGGTAGATTATGTGGAATAATCCTCTATTTGCTAACCACCATTTTCTTGCCCTTCACGATGTAAACACCGGCTGGCAAAGATTGTAGCTTCTTGTCATAACCCACATGCATACCTTGCAGATTGTAGACATGCCCAGAAGTTCCCCTTTGCATGACCACACCTTTGATGTCCGTGTTCTCTTTCTCCACGATTTTTTGGAATGCGGACCAACCATATGCGCTCCGATATAAGGCGGCACTACCTATAGGTACATACAAGGTACAACTTCCTAAATCGACTCCATCAAACTCAGGGATGGCAGACTCAGCTCTCGCCATTCCTCGACTTTTGCCAACGGCTGCATCCGAGGCAAGAGTCGGCGGAATAGGATTCTGCAAAGAAAGTTCCTCCAGCTTGACGCAACCAGCAAAGGCCTTTTCGCCTATCTTGGAGACAGAGGAAGGTATAGTTACCGACGTAACTTGCTGGTTACCCTTAAAGGCATAGTCTGCTATCACGGTGACAGGATATTTAGTGCCATCATCCAACACGAGCGTGTCTGGAACAACATAGTATCCCTCCACATCGGTTCCCGAGCAGAAGGAGGCCGTCTGGGTAGAATCCACTGGCGTGATGCCTGCGGCACCTTGCTCCCAGTATTCCTCGATGCTCTTGAACCCACTCAACTCCTGGTTCTTCTGGTATATCTCCTTATATCCCTTAGGCACGAGCAACTTCGCCTGCGACAAGTCCACCTGTGCCAGCATCTCGTTAGTATTAGGTATCTGTCTCCAAGCCACCTTGAGGGTATTCAGCTTTTGGCATGCGTTGAAGACCACAGAACCGAAAGAGGTCAAGGAAGAAGGTAACGAGATATATCGCAACGAGCATCCCTGGAAGGCACACTGGGCAAGATAAGAGAATCCGTCGGGCAGCGAGATACTCTCAAGTCCCGATCCATTGAAGCCCCATCCACCGATGCTCTTGAGCCGTGATTTCTGCGGAATGTTAATGTTCCTCAGACTTGACTGGCTAAATGCTCCATAGCCTATCTCCTCTACGCTGGCAGGTATGCTCACTTCCTCCAAGTTACGACACTCGGTGAAGGCGTTCTTGCCTATAGCCACCACTTGGTAGCTATTGCCGTCGCTAGCCGTCACCATCTCTGGAATCACCACATAACCTGCATACGAGTCATACTTGCTATTCTTATAGGTCACGGTAGCAGTCTTCTTGTCGGCATTCAACTGATAGTAGATGCCATTTATCTCGACCGCACCTTCCTCGATGTCATCATAGATATGATTATTCTCCATGCTGAGTATTCCGCCAGAGACACTGACGTCTATAAAGCTTTGTCTTTTGTCGCCAAATATCACCTTGCGCCAATCGTTTCTTCCCTTGATGCTAACCACAGGATACATCTTGTAAGTTCCGTTGGCTAGTTTCTTATCGAAGGTCACAATGTTTGGTTCCTGTGGCGTAGTCCATATACCTACCGAAAGATTACCATTTATAGGGGCATACTCCACCTTCCCGTCAGAGGTATTCTCGAAGGCGAAGGCGAAGTCGTACTGGAAATGGGCAAAAGTGCTGATGGCTATGCCCATCGAAACTTCATGCCCCTCAACGCACATGAAATCCAGGGAGGAGGAAGCCACGAAGTCGCCCTTTCCACCCTGGTTTTTCTGAATACCATATATCACATCAGGATTCACGTCGTATCCTGTGGCGGAAATCAGGAAATATCCATTGACATATCCATTCCATCCGAAATTAATGTGATAATAGCCCTCTTGGTTGAAGCCGTCGCATAAGAATTCATGGGCATCACCCTCGCCCTTCGAGTTGCCACCTCCCAGCATGACTGGTCTGCCTTGGCGCAACTCGTTCTGAATCGTGCCCTCATAATACTCGGCCGAGCATTCATTTCGGTCTAACATGTTTATGCTCAGGTCATAATCGAAATAGTCTATCAGCGACTGGGCTGCGGAGCCGGAGCTGGCTCCCGTGCCTCCGTCAGCATAACTGGCACCGTTGGCTATGCCACAGTCTGCCATCAGCTTGGCGACAGCCATCTTCGAATCTTCGCTGATGCTTTCGTCACCATATTCATACTGAGGCTGCATCAAGTCCCATCGATAGGTTGACTTGCTGAAATCAGCCGACAAAGTCTGTCCGTTCCATTCATAAGACGCAGTTCCCCGGCCTTGCTTGGGCCACTTATGATAAGCCATGATTTGTGCCATGGCGGTCTGCACACAACCCGTCACATAATTACCTCCCTGATCGTCCTTTGGGCACAGAAGGTTGTAAGGCCAACCTTGTCCCCAAGCGATATCCCCCAGTAGTGGATCCACTGGGTCTTGGTAGGTAATGGTTGTGCCGCCCTGGCTTCCATCCGCCGACTTAAGCAGGCTGATACCTTGCGCATACCTATCGAGGAAAGCCTTGATGTAAGCAGGACTGGAACTATAATCCAGGCTGCCTCTCTCCGAATAGCCCAACACGTTTTGTCGGGTGCGCTCATCGGCCGAAACGATGACAAAGCCATCGTTCTTGCCTCTATTGAAGATATAGAAGCAATTTTTGTCACCGACCCTAGCCGTATAGTTGTTGACCAGGTTTTCATTCTGTACCATTTTTTCCCCTCTCATACTTCTTGCAGCATTACTTTTGAAAAAAGATGCGGCAATACGCTTAGCTCTGGCTTCATCTATGCTTTGGGCTGTTGCCGAAAGCAAGAACGATAGCAGGAGCAAGAATGATAAAGTAAATCTCTTGTTCATAATTTTACGCTATTAAAGTTCTTAAAATTGTTCTGTGGCAAAGGTAGCGATTTGTTCCCAATGGTGGCGAGCACGGTTTTAGCGATGCGTTCGTCTTCCATCAGGAATTTGAACACAGAATCGTATATCGGAAGACTACTAAATACCAACTTCCTTAACGGATACCACGGAGCAATCATTCACTTGCAACAACACCTGCATGTCATCAGCTCCTTCCTGGTCAAGTCCTTTCATAAGGCAGGTTGGGCATGACGACACCTGACGCCTGGCTAGTTCCTCGCTATAACCACTTATACGACTCAACTGAGCGACTAAAGCCTCAGCATCGTTCACTTGCTCCAAGACCACAGAGTAATTGCCCAAATTGAAATTCGGGTATCCCATTTCCATGGTGATGTTCTGTACAGACCTGCTGGACTCCTCTTTCTCCCGATGCTTGTCGAAAATGCGCAAGCAGAACTTGACGACATACCACAGGACGACAAATACCAAGACCACCATGCCTATCATACACCCCACTGCCTGAACAGCCATGTTACTAGAGCCCCACCCTCTAAAGCAAGACCCTACCAATCCTTTTCCACTAAATATTCCCATAACTACTCTATTTTTTATGATTAATAATGAATAATCCTCCCTGCTAATCTACCCGATGAAGGTTTTCAAATCCACTCTTGGCATAGATATGTCCATCACTACCTTTATAATAAGTACGTTGTGCCAAAACAGAAAGGGCGATGATACCGGCTATGACCATCAGCACCTGAAGGATAATCTTCAGAAGCACGATGATAACACCCCAGGCTGCTATCAAAAGGCCGACGAGATAAATAACGGAAAAGATGGTGACTATCAAGCCCTTGCCTGCACCCAGCGCCTCGGCATTCTTCTTGACAGAGATGGCGATACCCGAAACCAATGTACCCAAGAAAAGGATGAACATGATGGCGTCGCTTACCATCCCTTGCCATCCAAGCCATAACTGCACGATCATGGCATAGGCTATCAACACCGGTAAGCACGCGGCAAGACTCACCATAGCAGGCTTAAGGCTAAGCTTCCCCTTCTCCTCAGCAGGAACATCGGCGAAGACCAAGGTCTCAAACATCTTAAATGTGTAGAACTGCAAAGCCACTACTGCGCCAAATGGGATTACCCGGAATAAAGAGCCAAAGAACCCATAACGGTCGTTGTCGCACCACCAAAACATATCGCCGCCAAGAACCTTGTAGCCTACCACTTCTATGATGGATATGAGAAGCATGCAAACCGGTATAACCTTCAGAGCCAAAGGAACAGCCGGCGAACTCTTGCGAGCCACGAAGAAAGTGGCCAGTATCACACCCATCAATATAAGTACCAGCACGGCAGGCGTATAGGTGGCATAGAAATGACCCAGGGCGGAGTGTTTCTTCACCGTGTCCTCGCTCAATGGATTGACCGTGCCCTCAGGATTGTCGGCGCTGAACTTCAGATCTCCCATATACGCCATATAGGATGCGCCATCCTTCTTGAATGCCACATAATATCCGTTGGCCTTTCCGCACGACTCGATTTCCATCCCCTTCGGGAATTTCACACTTTGGATAGGCTCGCTTATCTTCCAAAGCGAATCGGGCTTCGAGGCTACCATACACTCTACAGAATCTCCCCAAAGAGGATCCAGTTCAAACTTTTGAGCCGAGATAGACAGACAGCTCAATAACGCAATGAAGAAAAAAGCTAAACGATGTTTCATGATAGTTTGTGATAATTAAATGATAAACTAGGGAAATACTAGCAATATAAATTGCCATACGTTTGCAAAGATAGCCTTTTTTTCGGTACCGAGGGGAGATTTCCGCAAAAAAAAAGTTTCATTACGTAAAAACATGATGATTTTTACGCAATGAAACTTCTGGGAAGCCGAGAAAATGCAGTTTTTCTAGCCAAGATATCCCTTACCCCATTTCCTCCACCACTTCTACCACCACTTCGCCCTTACGGGCAATGACCTTCTTGATGCGGTCATAGAGCTGGAGGAAGGTATCCTGGCTGTGGATGACGAAACCGGGAGGACAGGCCTCGCCCACCAAGATGCCGCCCTGACGAAGCGTGAAGGGACCATTGCCCGGCTGAAACATCGGACACTTCACAGCATGAAGGGCCGAGAGATGCCCCCGCTCGTGATGCTTGCGCTCTTCGGCACAGGATTGACAGGCGCTGGATTGACACGAACAGGATTCACAGGAACAAGACAATGGAGCCTCATCAGAAGGAGACGAAATTTCCGACTGCAGACGATGCAGGAACAGCATCTTGCGATGATGGAACGAACACTTGGCTATCTCCACCCGATACTCACCAGGAGCCAGGTTGCCACCCTCACGCTCCACGGTATCGCAGATGCGCTCATGGTCGATGAGACCACCCTTGCGGTCTAATATCTCTTGAAACAGGCGACCGATTACGGCGCCACGAACTGTACGGAAACGACTTAATATTAACTTCATATTTTCTTGATTATTAAATGGTTAAACTTATCTATCAATATCTACTGATGCCTAGGAAGAGAAGGCTGGCCGTCACAGAATGCAAGACCTTGCACTTTACTAAAAGTGACAGTTGACCAGTTGACCTTTTCCATCCCATGGCAGATAGCTACCCGAGCGTCTGGAGATAGTAATCCGAGAAATCCTTGCAGCCCTCGGGCAACTGATGCCTCACGAGCTGCGGCAGGCGCTCTTTCAACTCCAGATAGAGACGCTCGCCCGGCTCGTCCTGGTCGGGACAGATGTGGAGGTTGAGGCTACGCAGGGGCTCGATGTCGTCGGGCTTGAGAAGCGTGGCTGACGGAACGGCGATAGCCTTGCGACCGGTGCTCATCATCGCCCAGCAGTCGGTGCAGCCTTCGGTGATGAAGAGTGGCTCATCGGCTTGGAGCCAGCGAAGGATGGGCAGGTTGTAGATGTGACATTGCGAGCCCCGCGGGAACTTGAACCTCGACACACCCTTCGCCTTGGCACCCTGCTTGCCTCCCCTGCCCTCGCCGTCGGTACCCAGGTAGCGGCTCTGCACCGTCTGCAGCCGTCCGTCGGCATCATAATAGGGTATGAGGAGCGAGGGTGCATCATAGAAAGGACGCCCAAAACGGGTGCAGGGGGTAGGTTGCGAAACACTCGACACGTGGCACCACTCTACGACCTCCCGCTTCAGCTTGCGCTCTTCGAAGAGGAAATGCTCAGCCTCTGGCGTAAGTACGGGATGGGCTACGTAGAGGGCAAGATACTCCGTATCGACCACGGCGGGACGGGCTTCGGAGGATGGGTTCACGGAGGAGGAGGACAACGACTGGGATGCATTCGCCAGTTCATAAAGCTGGGAGAGGCGCCGGCTACTACGGTCGGAAAACTTTCGGGAATCATCGCCGACATACACCCCGAAGGCATCTGCCAGCCAAAGGCAAGCCTCTTTAAACTTCAGGTTCTCACGATGCATCACCAGGTCGATAGTTCCGCCATGAGCCCCACAAACGTAGCAATGATACGTATTGTGAGTCTTCGAAAAGTGGAGGCTCGGATGGGAGTCGCTGTGGAAGGGGCATAGGGCTTGGTGCCATCGGATGCCCATGCCCAGGGCGTCTGCCACCTTCTCGATGGGTAGCTGGCGCAAACGTTCGATATACATTTTTTCTATCATGGCTTGATGTCTTTTAGTTTCTGAAACTGGTCTTTTGTCATTTTCTTGATCCATCCCTTTTTCTGCCAACGCGAAACCACATTCTTCACGGGCGATGTCTGGCCGAGTCGCTCCAGTGCTACCTTTAGCAGGTCGCGGGTGAATATCGTGGGCAGGTTGTCGTAGAGTTGGCTTGGGCGGTAGGTGGACGGCTGGAGGTCGGCGTCGATTTCCTCATAGGCGGTGCCCCACTTGTCGGTCATCCCCCTGAGAATGTAGTCGGCCATCGAGAGATAAATCTGCTTCACCAGCCGCTGGATTTCCTTCGCAGTGCGCTTGCCCTCCAGCTGGTAGAGATACTGGCAGAGGGCGGCGATGCGAAACGCCGATACCGACGAGCGCTTGTAGAAGACGTCGATGGCCTTAGAGCACGACTTGGTAGCCTCATCCCTGCGTTCGGCGCACCATTTCTGCACCTCCTTATCGAGCCATCGGGTGTCTATCAGGTACTCAGGTTGCATCGTCTTGTCGTCGAGATAGGTGGCGTCCATCAGCTTGTCTATCATCTCCTTGATGGCTTGCTGCTGTTCCTGCGACAGGGGTTTCATCGTAGGCGGTTCGTCGCCGATGTGACTATCCAGGGGGCAGAGGATGGTGCGGGTGATGTTGCCGCCCTCGATGGCTGCCTTATCCATGTAGCGGTCGATGGCGGCAGGGGTACCACAGAAGAGACAATTGAGCATCACGTCTACCACGGTGCTGTAGGAATTCTCGCTCAGGTAATCTTGGCCGTAGAAGGAGCCGAGGTCGTAGGCGGTCTTCATGATTTGCTTCAGGTCGGCGAAGGCTCGCTTGTTGCTCTGGGTGATGGTACTCAGCTCGTCGGCGAACATGAAGAGGGTCTTCGGCACGCCGTATTTCACCACCGAGGCGTCGGCTCGTTTCATCAGCATGGTGATACTCACACTTGGCGGCAGATTCACGATGTCGGTCTTGGGTTCGGGCGGCAGTTTGCCGTCCTTTTTGCCCTGGCGCCGTTTCAGTTCGTTGTATTTCTGCTCCTCGCGTCGCTGCATGATGTCGCGGTCGAGGAGCCGCTGCATGATGACCTGCTGCACGTATCGGGCGAAAGACTTGCCTGAGCTTTGGTCGCCGCAGACAATAACCTGCAGCAGACATGCCGACGGACTCTGATCGTAGACATAATTAAGTCGCAACCTAGTGGCGTAGGTTCCGATGGCAGGTGTCGCCGCCACGAAGACGAGGGTTTGGAGGGACTTTGGTGCATTCGTCACCAGTTCCCGAAACACGGGTGGCAGGTCCTTTGGCTTGGGCAGTTGGTGCTTGCCCGTCTGCCAGGACAGGAGCGTGGAATCTACCTGTGCTCCGTCTACCAGTTTTTCTTTGTTGCCGGATTTCTCCGATTGATTCTGCGCAGTCGCATTCTCTGAGAGATTGCAAGGCTGCAAGGGTTTGTTTTTTTGCATTGTATCCATTGTATTGTTTTTTGTTTACGCTACAAAGATACAACATTTCGAAAAAGAAATCAAGGGGAAAAAGAGGGGTTGGAAAAGATTGCCGAATGATTCGAACAAAGTGTCGAACCGATTGTCGAAGCATGGTATGAAAAGTTCGGAAAAAGGAGACCGGAATCAGAAAAAAGGGGAAAGCAAGGGGGTAAAAAGAGGGAAAGCCAACCCTATCCAAACGGATAAGATTGGCTTCCCCCACACTGGATGCCCGATGGGACAAATATAAGTTTATTGTCCCTTGCGATATAAAGACAGGAACCTCTTGCCCACGTTGTTGGCTATCACATTTTCGTTTTCTGAGCCATAGGAGATTTTCCACGATGGGAATTCTCCTTTGATGAGCTTCCGACGAGAGTTGATAGTCTCATCGGTAGGCAACCCCTCTATTCCCAGATAGCCCAGGTAATCCAAAAACTCTTTAACCTTGTTGAAACGAGGAAGATCCTCATCTCCATTACTCAACAACTGGAAGACATAAGCATATTGCCATGCCTGCCCATAGCCAAAATAGTTGTTCTTGCAGAGGGGGCATTTCTCGCCTTTCATGGTCTCGATGCTGAATTTCATGCGCTCCTCCGTCGGCTTCAGCGCCCACGCCTCAAAGCCAAAATGGTTGCTTCCGTCCACGTCAGTTCCCTGCGTGGAGCCATCATCCGTCGTTACCAAATCTTGCGTCCCGGCCTCTTCTTCCTGCGAGGCAAACATCTTCTCCCTCATCATGGCTGCGCCCGGCCCGCCAGCCACCACGGTGGCACCAGCCTGAACGGTAAAGTTATTGCCGTAATTTTTGTTTATCAGAATATTTCCCATAGCCGTATCATCTAGTTTGTTGTGAAGAAACATTATTCAAAATCCATTGCGGTTTATGCTGCGCATCTAGCTCTGGCTGTGAGGACAGAGCCTCCACCTTGGCACCTGCCTCCAGATTGTAGTTGTCGCCATAGCTGCGCTCCACCTTGTTGCCGTTGATGATAGTCACGTTCTGTGCAGTCTGCAAACTAGCTAACGACATCTGCTTGATTGCCAGTCGATTCTGATAATTCTCTATATTTTCCAGACGCAGGCTATCTACTTTTCTCAAGTTTTTGGAAAGTTCATTCTCTGCCTTGCTGTCCAACACTTCGTTCACTGGCTTTATATCTATGGCTATCTCGAGCAATTTCTTTGCTCCAGCATATTGGTTTTCGCTGATGCAACGGGGGTCGATGAGTCTGTTTAATAGTTCGTTGAACAGTTCTGGAATTATATTTCCTTCTGCCTGAACACCATTCTCATGGTTCTGCTTGTTGGCCAGGCTCTGCTCTAGCTGTGCCTTCTCAGCCTTTACCTTCTGCAGTTCGTTCTCCAGCTCCTTGATTTTGTCATTGAGTTTCTCCTTCTGCTTCTCGGCACCCTTTTTCAGGTCTTCGTACATGTCTTCCAAGTGGGTATCGATACCCTTGCCCAGCTGTACGGCACCATCTATCACAGCCGTAAGCTTCTCCTTCTGCTCGTAACTATCGCACATAGCCTTGTAGTATTCGGCCTTTTCCTTCCACAGGTTCATCTCGTTGATGCACTCCATACGCATCACATACTGCTCCTCCTCCGAAGCCTCGGGCAGCTCGGGATGGAACATTTCGTCGTTGATAATAAAATCGCCCTTGTCGATGCGATGGGATAACTTTTCATAGTTACCCTTAAATATTCCTGCATTCATCAGATTGTCGAGCAAAGCCTGCTGAGATTGCACATCATATTTCACCACATGTGTAAACAAGAACTCAACATCACCATCTTTCACCTCTATCCCATCATAGAAACGAAGCCCTTTGATTATTTCTGCCCCAGGAGATTGCGGATAGAGCATCGCGTTATAAATCTTTCCGTTTTCTTTCTCTTTCATCACAATTGCTTGTAATTTATAGATGATTTCTCCTGTACGAGAATAAGGTTGCTCCTCACATAGATAAGCCCAAAAATGACGCAAAAACTTTTCCAAGTCTTCGGACTTATCATCTCGCAAATCCAACAAGGCATACGCCATCCAGGCAGAGAGACAAAACTCAGCGTCCGAAAACTCCTCAAAGAAATTCGCCAAATCCTCCATCCGCAAGAATCGATGTGGGTATTTCTGTAGCTTGATGGCAATCGCCATGCGATAGGCCGCATCCATATAGTAAGCAGGGTCTGACTCCTCAAAGTCAGCCTCCTGTAGATTGAACACAGCACCATACATTGTGTCCAGTACATGGTTGATGCCCGTAGGGTCATTCTTCATGTACCCCTCATATCCGTTTTCGCCACTGCTCTCATAAAAGAGCTCGGCAGGGAATTGCAAAAAATTAATCATTTTTTCTTTTGTTATTAGTTTCTTACAAAGGTACACATTTTTCGGCAAAGTCGTAACACTTTTCTCAATTATTATTCACCACGGCTTACTTTTTATCACTATTTAAACATTGGAGGCCTGGAGAAGGAATCTTTCGGGGGGAGAAAAAGGGGGAAAGGTCAAAAGGTCAACTGGTCAACTGTCACTTTTGATTGGTTGTACATGTTTTCGGTGGGGTTTGAGAAAGTGGGAGATTTCCTCTCTAGGCTTATCCCATGTAGAGGATTATTTTACAATATATTATTTTTTATATAGTAATGTACGCGCGCGAACATTATTATATAGAAATTATCAATAGTGTTAGAATATCTTCTCCAAGGTCTCTTCCCTTCTCTCTGCCCGAGAAATGTGGCATCTTGCTAAAAGTGACAGTTGACCAGTTGACCTTTTGACTTTTTCTCCCTCATTTGCCTGCCGATGCCCCCCATACTGCGTCCCGACGCAGCCGAGATTACATCCCGACGCAGCGGGCGATACGTGGCGACGCGCCACCAGCCACGTCCCGACGCAGATGGCGATACGTCGGGACGTAGCGCCGACTGCATCGGGACGCAGTTGGGGGTACGTTGGGACACGCCCTGAAAGGGCAGAAGCTCCTAGCCCAGGGCAACGCCCTGGGCTAGGAGCTTCTGCCCTTTCAGGGCGTGTGGCGTCAAGCAAATACATGATTAATGAGGAAGGAATGCACGTGATTCGGGACAAGGATGCACGTGATTCGGGACAACTATTGCATTTTGGCGATTTTTTTTGTATCTTTGCACTGTCATTCATTAAGAACGGCAAATGGGAAATTAACCACTAAAAAACGGAGGGGAAAACGACAGGGGTGCACACCTGCCCAATCTCTTTCTAAATGTTGAACCACTAAAAAAGAAAGGAAAAGAAAATGAAAAAGGAAGTTTGGAAAACTATCTTGCAGGTGATTATCGCCGTACTTACTGCCGTAGGCACCACGCTCGGCGTTACCAGCTGCATGTAAACTGATTTGTTTAACCATTAAAAAAAACGATTTGAATTATGGGTATTAAAGTAAAAGCAATTGAGCGCAACGTAGCGTTCGAAAAAGGTAAGCAAAAGTGGGCATTCGTGATGCAGGCTGAACTCTACAGCCAGCTCAACGCCGCGAAGGTGATAGAAGAAGCTGCCGTTCGCAGCGGATTGCCTAAGGCGGTGATCAACGCCGGATGGTCGGCCATCGGCGAAGTGATTGCTGCATGGGCCACCGAGGGCCACAGCGTGGCTGTGCCAGGACTGGGCAGCCTCCGATTCGGTCTTAACTCTACCGCCGTTGAGGATGTGAACAAGGTGAGCGCCAACCTCATCACCCGCCGATACATCATCTTCGTGCCTAACACCGACATCAAGAAGGAACTCGAAGAGACTTCCGTCAACATCACCTGCTACGACCGAAACGGCAAGGTGGTGAAGCAGGTTACCTCTACCGATACGCCTCCTACTACCCCATCCGACGGCGATAATCCATCCGGAGGCGATAATCCATCCGGAAGCGACACCCCATCGGGCGGCGATTCTACTGGCGGAACCGGAAGCGAAACCGGCGGCGATGGACTTGAATAAAAGGTGCTGAGCCTGAAAAGTAAAACCCTCCCCAGGTCTTAAAAAGTCCTAGGGAGGGTAAACTTTGTCTGGCAATTTACCAGACGTCCCGAACACAACATGCTAACCCACACCTTTCCCCAAGGAATCAGCATGTCGCTAACAATCCTTTGTGCCTCAAATAAATAATACTTTTTTTCAAACTAAATCGAATCCTAGCCTCACGGCTAAAACGTATATAATGTTCTTACCTTATTTCAAAACATGATAGTAACATATTCTGCAGCGATATCAACCAGCTTCTTGCGGCGGGCTACACCTATTATATAATGAGCCTCCTTCGCCGAACAGTGGAAGTATTTCTTCACAGCTGTTACCAGTTCTTCCTTGCTTATCGAGCCTATACCCTTAGGATAAGCCTTGCGGATAGCCTTCTCGATGTCTGCCATCTTATATTCATGGTGGCGCTTGTGGAAGTACTGCGATACGATGATAGAGAGAACTATCACGAGCAGGATGATAATAAATACTACAGACTTGTTCATTTCCTTATCTCCTTTTAATTGATTAGACAATATTAGGTTCGCTGAATCACCCTTCCGGGTGCTCCAAGTTTTCGGCATCACCGATAGCCGTTATCGGTAAATCCACTGCAAATATAGCATTTTTTCTTGAAACTACAACATTTTTCGGCATTTTTTTCACTATTTCTGCAAAAAAACTTGCAAAATACAAAAAAAACACGTATTTTTGCAAGAAAATAATCCTTAAGACAGAAAGATAATGCAAGAAACTGTAAAGAAAGTATTGAATGGCGATTTTAATCGCAAGAAAGCATTGCTGTTTCTCATAACGGCTCTGCTTACCGTTATCGTCTGGAACCTGCCCATCGATAGCTTCGGCATCGACGGGCTCACCATTGTGCAGCAGCGCGTCATCGCCATCTTCGTCATGGCCGTGATGCTCTGGCTCACCGAGGCCATACCGGCATGGGCAACCAGCGTAGTGATCATCTTCGTGCTGCTGTTCTTCGTCAGCGACTCCGCCTTCAAGATCATGCAAGGCTCGGAGGCAGAGATGGGCAAGCTGCTCGACTATCAGGGTGTGATGGCGTGCTTCGCCGACCCTACCATCATCCTCTTCCTGGGCGGTTTCGTACTCGCCATAGCCGCTACCAAGAGCGGACTCGACGTGATGATGGCGAAGGCCCTGATTGCGCCATTCGGCAAGCGTTCTGAGAACGTGCTGCTGGGTTTCATGCTCATCACCGGCATCTTCTCGATGTTCATCTCAAATACAGCCACCGCCGCCATGATGCTCACCTTCCTCACACCGGTGTTCAAATCATTGCCGCCTTCGGGCAAGGGCCGCGTGGCGCTCACCATGGCCATACCTATCGGAGCCAACCTGGGCGGTATGGGAACCCCTATCGGAACACCGCCTAACGCCTTCGCCTTCAAGGTTTTGAACGACCCTGCAGGCCTCAACCTGGGTCTCAGCTTCGGCGACTGGATGCTCATCATGGCCCCTATGGTGCTCATCATGCTCGTGATGGCATGGATCATCATCCGCAAGATGTTCCCGTTCTCTGCCAAGACCATCGAGCTCAACATCGAGGGCAACATGCAGCACAACTGGCGCACCACGGTAGTGGCCGTCACCTTCCTCGCAACCATCGTGCTCTGGGTATTCGGCAAGCAGCTGGGCATCAACGCCAACACCGTGGCCATGCTCCCTATCGCCATATTCGCCCTTACGGGAGTGGTTACAGCCAAGGACCTGAAGGAGATTGACTGGGCTGTCATCTGGATGGTGGCAGGCGGATTCGCCCTCGGATTGGCGATGAACGGCACCGGTCTGGCCGAGGCAGCCGTAAAGAGCATTCCGTTTGCAGAATTCAATCCGCTGGTCATCATGATCGTATCCGGACTGGTATGCTTCATCCTGAGTAACTTCATCTCCAACACCGCCACCGCCGCCCTGCTCATCCCTATCCTCACGGTGGTATGCGCCGGCATGGGCGACAAGCTCAACACCATCGGCGGCACCTCTACCATCCTCATCGGAGTAGCGGTATCGGCCAGCTGCGCCATGTCGCTGCCTATCTCAACCCCTCCTAACGCCATCGCCTACTCTACCGGCCTCATCCAGCAGACCGACATGGTGAAGGCAGGACTCACGGTGGGCATCCTGAGCATGATTGTGGGCTACGCCGTGCTCATCACCTTCTGCAAGATGGGCGTGCTCTAGAGGGGCATCATCTGCGAAAATACACATTATTATATATATAAAGGAATGAAAAAGATTGTTATAGGAATCGACGTAGGCATCTCTACGACCAAGATTGTGGGCATCGATGAAAGCGGCGTGGTGGTAAGCCCCATCCGCATCAAGGCCACCGACCCTATCACCTCGCTCTACGGAGCCTTCGGCAAGTATCTTCACGACAACAAGATTGCGCTGAGCGATGTAGAACAGGTGATGCTAACAGGCGTAGGTTCTGCCTATATCGACGAGCCCATCTACGGACTGCCTACCTCGAAGAGCGAGGAGTTCGTGGCCGACGGACTGGGCGCCCGATACGAGAGCAAGCTCGACCGCATGATCGTGGTGAGCATGGGAACCGGTACATCGCTCGTAAAATGCGATGACAACGAGATAAGGCACATCGGAGGCATCGGCATAGGCGGCGGAACCCTGGCAGGACTGAGCCGCATCATGCTCAAGACCGACGACATCAAGCAGATTATCAACCTCGCCAAAGACGGCGACGTGAGCAAGATAAACCTGCTGATAGGCGACATCAGCGCCAAGCCTCTGCCCGGACTCCCGATGAACGCCACCGCATCGCTCTTCAGCAACGCCAAGGCCAACGCTTCGCGCGAAGACATCGCCATGGGACTCATCTGGATGGTGCTGCAGTCGATAGGTTCGGCTACCATCCTCTCATCGCTCGAATCGGGCATCAAGGATTTCGTGCTCATCGGCAACCTCACCCTGCTGCCGCAATGCCGCGAGGTGTTCCCAGCCATGGAGAAACTCTACGGAGTGAGGTTCAGAATACCGAAATACTCGGAATTCTGCACCGCCATCGGAGCTGCGCTCGACTATAAGCGACAAGCAAAATAATCACCCCCGAATCGCCGCAATGCCCTATACACGGGCGTTGCGGCGATTTTCATTTCCACCCCCTGCCACGGCACACAGACAACAAGGGGAAAACGCACACAAGCGCACAAAATGCGCAACACGCTGATAGATAACAACTTAAACGTTTCGGAAAACAGAAATTTGTCAAAGTTTTCCAAAACTTTTTCGTTTCTTCCTGATTATCAGTGACTTAATATTTTTTAACAATAAAAAAGTTGTCCAAAAGTAATTACTTTCAGAAATTATTTATATCTTTGCAATGTCAAAAGGAGGTACATATCTACCTCTTCAAGTCATAAGGACTTAATACTAAGTAATTTAAACATCAATCGTAAAAGTAATACTAAAATGATCCAGACAGTAGTAAAGCGTGACGGACGCATCGTTGGATTCAACGAACAGAAAATCATGGCAGCCATTCGCAAGGCCATGTTGCACACCGACAAGGGTGAAGATACCACTCTTATCGAGCAGATAACCGACCACATCTCTTATCGCGGCAAGAGCCAGATGAGCGTTGAGGCCATTCAGGACGCCATCGAGATGGAACTCATGAAGAGTGCCCGCAAAGATGTTGCCCAGAAGTATATCGCATACCGTAACCAGCGTAACATCGCCCGCAAGGCGAAGACACGCGACGTATTCATGAGCATCGTCAATGCCAAGAACAACGACATCACCCGTGAAAACGCCAACATGAATGCCGACACACCAGCCGGCATGATGATGAAGTTCGCTTCAGAAACCACTAAACCATTCGTCGACGACTACCTCCTCTCAGAGGATGTACGCGACGCCGTCATGCACAACTATATACATATTCACGATAAGGACTATTACCCAACCAAGAGTCTCACCTGCGTGCAGCATCCGCTCGACGTGATTCTGAACCACGGATTCACAGCCGGTCACGGTTCAAGCCGTCCTGCCAAGCGCATCGAGACCGCAGCCGTGCTGGCTTGTATCTCTCTCGAGACCTGCCAGAACGAGATGCACGGCGGTCAGGCCATCCCAGCCTTCGACTTCTATCTGGCTCCATACGTACGCATGTCGTACCAGGAAGAGGTGAAGAACCTGGAGAAGCTGACAGGCGAAGACCTGAGCAACCTCTATGATGCGCCAATCGACGACTACTTAGAGAAGCCGCTCGACGGACTGCAGGGCCGCGAACGCCTGGAGCAGCACGCCATCAACAAGACCGTGAACCGCGTGCATCAGGCGATGGAGGCATTCATCCACAACATGAACACCATCCACAGCCGCGGCGGTAACCAGGTAGTATTCTCAAGCATCAACTACGGTACCGATACCAGCGCCGAGGGCCGCTGCATCATGCGCGAAATCCTGCAGAGCACCTATCAGGGCGTAGGCAATGGCGAAACAGCCATCTTCCCTATCCAGATATGGAAGAAGAAGAGAGGCGTAAACTATCTGCCTGAGGACAGAAACTACGACCTCTACAAGCTGGCGTGCAAGGTAACAGCCCGCCGTTTCTTCCCTAACTTCCTGAACCTCGACGCCACCTTCAACCAGAACGAGAAGTGGCGTGCTGATGATCCGGAGCGCTACAAGTGGGAGATTGCAACCATGGGCTGCCGTACCCGCGTGTTCGAAGACCGCTGGGGCGAGAAGACCAGCATCGCCCGCGGTAACCTGAGTTTCTCTACCATCAACATCGTGAAGCTCGCCATCGAGTGCATGGGCATCGAAAACGAAAAGCAGCGCATCGACATGTTCTTTGCCAAGCTCGACAATATCCTCGACATCACAGCCAAGCAACTCGACGAGCGCTTCCAGTTCCAGAAGACGGCGATGGCCAAGCAGTTCCCTCTGCTCATGAAGTATCTCTGGGTAGGCGCAGAAAACCTGAAGCCGGAAGAGACCATCGAAAGCGTCATCAACCACGGAACCCTGGGTATCGGCTTCATCGGATTGGCAGAATGCCTGGTTGCCCTCATCGGCAAGCACCACGGCGAGAGCGAGAAGGCACAGGAGCTGGGACTGAAGATTGTTACCTACATGCGCGACCGTGCCAACGAGTTCAGCGAGCAGTATCATCACAACTACTCTATCCTGGCTACTCCAGCCGAGGGATTGAGCGGTAAGTTCACTAAGAAGGACAGAAAGCAGTTTGGCGTCATCCCTGGCGTTACAGACCGCGACTATTATACCAACTCTAACCACGTGCCTGTATACTATAAGTGTACAGCCCTGAAGAAGGCACAGGTCGAGGCTCCATACCACGACCTGACCCGTGGCGGTCACATCTTCTATGTAGAGATTGACGGCGATGCTACCCACAACCCTTCTGTTATCGAGAGCGTGGTAGACATGATGGATAAGTACAACATGGGTTACGGCTCAGTAAACCACAACCGCAACCGCTGTCTCGACTGCGGCTACGAGAATGCTGACGCCCACCTCGAGGTTTGTCCTAAGTGCGGCAGCCACCACATCGACAAGCTGCAGCGCATCACCGGTTATCTGGTAGGTACTACCGACCGCTGGAACAGCGGCAAGCTTGCCGAGCTCCACGACCGAGTAACCCATATCGGAGGAGAAAAGTAAAAATGATTAGTGTTTTAAGCATCGTACATGATACGATGGTAGACGGTCCGGGCTTCCGCACATCCATTTATTGTGCGGGATGCCCCAACCATTGTCCGGGCTGCCATAATCCGCAGTCGTGGGACATCAGCCACGGCACGATGACCTCTACCGACGAGCTGATGAAGGAAATCATGAGCGACCCCTTCGCCAACGTCACCTTCTCGGGGGGCGACCCTATGTTTCAGGCAAAGGGCTTTGCCGAGCTGGCACGCGCCATCAGGGAGCAGAGCAGCAAGAGCATCTGGTGCTTTACGGGCTATCTCTTCGAAAACCTCGTGAAGAATCCCGAGCAGCTGGAACTCCTCCGCCAAATCGATGTATTGGTAGACGGCCCCTTCGTACAGGCATTGCGCGATGAAGACCTCTTCTTCAGGGGCAGCAGCAACCAGCGCATCATCAACGTGCAGAAGTCGCTGAAAGAAGGAAGAGTGATAGAACTCAATCTTACAACAGAAAACCCGAATCCGGTATTGTAAATCTACATACCAGATTCGGGTTTCCCGTTTATTTTTTCATGCACGGATTACACGGATTTTCTTATCTTAAATATTTCCTATCCCTCTTAGCATCCTTCTCTTCGAGGTAGCTGATAGAACTCTGAATATAATCACGCTCCCACTCGCTCTCGTGCAATTTCTCATCGCCATAGAGCAGAAGGTCGAGATCCAGCGGAACATCTACCTTACGATAAGGACCACGGATTCTGCGTCCGCATCTCTGCTCCACACTCCGCAGCGCGGCAAGCACAGACTTCTTAGAGCAGATGGTCTCCCCCAACATCACCTGATTCAGAAACTTGTCTGAATTCTCCAGTCCGATAGGCTCAGTCCACATGCGCGGACCGAAAAGGCTGTTCCTGAACATACAACTCAGATGTTCATGCGCCTTCAACACATTCTCCTCCTGATTTCTGTTAGAGCCGATAGCTATAATTACTTTTGTACGAGTTTTCATTATTAAAATCTTTATTCAAGTTTCGCATGTAAGCTCCACACGCCCTGAAAGGGCAGAAGCTCTTAGCCCAGGGCATCGCCCTGGGTTATTACGGACGCAAACCTGTCGCCCTGTAAGGGCAAAAGCTTTAAAACTCCAGGCAAAACATAAGGCTTTTGCCCTTACAGGGCGCCTTGCTGATTGCTATTATACCCAGGGCGATGCCCTGGGCTAGGAGCTTCTGCCCTTTCAGGGCGTGCTGCTTCTGGAGCTTTTGGGCCTTCAGCCCGTACTTAAGCCACATGCGAAAGTTCAATATGCAATATTTTGTGCAAAGATATTAAAAATTTTGTAATAAACCGCGATTTATCCGTTTTTTTTTATATTTTTGCAGAATGAATCATCTAAAAGCAAACATTTTAGGGCTCGCTCTGCTCTGCTGCCTCCCGATGGGCGCACAGCTGAAGTGGAACCAGGCCTATCAGACATATATCAACCAGTATAAGGATCTTGCCATCGAGCAGATGCTCCGTTACCGCATTCCAGCCAGCATCACCCTAGCACAGGGACTGTTTGAGAGTGCGGCAGGAAGGAGCGACCTCGTACGCCAGGGCAACAACCACTTCGGCATAAAATGTCACAACTGGACGGGACCAACCCAGTACCACGACGATGATGCCCGTGGCGAATGCTTCCGCGTATACCAGGACGCAAGAGACAGCTACGAAGACCACAGCAAGTTTCTGGCGCGCCAGCCACGCTACGCACGCCTCTTCGAACTCTCGCAGCACGACTACAAGGGATGGGCTCGCGGACTGAAAGCCTGCGGCTACGCCACCAACCCGCAGTATGCCAGCAAGCTGATACAGATCATAGAGCTCTACAAGCTCAACCAGTATGACAAGGCCAAGCGCTACGACCGCTTCATGGCTACCCACAGCGGTACCGACCAGCCTGTAAACGCCGAAGGTCTGCTGCACCCTATCCATATCTTCAACAAGAATTACTATCTCTATGCCCGCGAAGGCGACACCTTCAAGAGCATAGGCAAGGAGGTGGGCATCAGCTGGCGCAAACTGGCTCGCTACAACGAGCGCAACAAGCACGCCGTGCTGCACAAGGGCGACATCATCTATCTGAAGAAGAAACGCTCCAAGGCACCTAAGCAGTATAAGAAGCGCCCTCACGTGATACAGCCGGGCGAAAGCATGTACACCATCTCGCAGAAGTATGGCATCCGACTGGAGAAACTCTACAAGATGAACCATCTCGACCCTAACATCCCGGTAAGCGTAGGAACAAGGCTGAGGGTGAGATAAGTGATGAGTGATTCGGTCACTTGGTGATTCGGTGATTTCATGCCACCAGCCGAAAATGTGAATAAAATGTGAATGTGAATGTGAATTTTAAATGAAAATACAATGAAGAGAATGATATTATCCCTCGCCACCATGGCGATGCTGATGGCGCCCGGCACAATAAAGGCGCAAAACTTTGACGACTATTTCACAGACAAGACGCTGCGGGTAGACTATACCTTTGCCGGCAACCAGAAGCAGCAGATGATAGCCGTAGACGAACTCAACGTGATGCCACGCTGGTACGGCAAACGACAGCGACTGGCCGAACTCCCGGTAGAGGGCAACGGACAGATAACCGTACGCGACCACCGCTCGGGCAAAATCATCTACCGCAACTCCTTCTCCACCCTCTTCCAGGAATGGCTCTCTTATCCAGAGGCAGAGAAAAACACGCAGAGTTTCGAGAACGTATTCCTCGTTCCGATGCCGAAAGATACCGTAGACATCACCCTCGACCTGCGCAACAACCGCCGCGAGATAACCACCACGCTCACCCACCAGGTAGCGCCGAAAGACATTCTGATTCATCAGAAAGGCAACAAGCCTACACCATACGTCACCCTGCAGCAGGCTGCCGACACCACCCGATGCATCCACATCGCATACGTGGCTGAAGGCTATACCGATGCAGAGATGCCTGTCTTCCTGAAAGATGCGCAGGAGGCTACAGAGGCCATCTTCGCCCACGAACCCTTCAAGAGCATGAGAGACCGCTTCAACATCGTAGCCGTAAAATCGCCATCCAAGCAGAGCGGACCTAGCATCCCAGCCCAGGGCATCTGGCACGAGACCGCACTCAGCTCTCATTTCGACACCTTCTACAGCGACCGCTACCTTACCACCCTGCATCTCAAAGACCTGCACAACTGGCTGGCAGGTACCCCTTACGAGCACATCATCGTGCTGGTAAATTCGGATAAGTATGGCGGTGGCGGCATCCTCAATTCATACAATCTCACCACCTGCCACCAGAAATGGTTCAAGCCGGTAGTGGTGCATGAGTTTGGCCATTCCTTTGCCGGACTTGCCGATGAATACGCCTACGAGCAGGAGCAGATACCGATGTATCCTCACGATGTAGAGCCTTGGGAGAAGAACATCACTACCCTTGCCGATTTCCACGGAAAATGGGAGAACATGATAGACAAGAAGACCAAGATTCCTACTCCGCTCTCAAAGAAAGAGAAGGAGGCGGTGAGCAAGGTGGGTGTCTTCGAAGGTGCCGGATACAGCGTGAAGGGCGTTTACCGCGGTGTGCAGGACTGCCGTATGCGCATCAACGAAACGCCGGAATTCTGCCCAGTATGCAAGAAGGCGCTGCAGGACATCATCGACTTCTACACGAAATAAAGAAATCATAAAAACATTATATCTATGAAAGAGCAAAACCTAAACATCAGATACATGGTGGCTCAGCTCTCAGAGTTGAGCCAGCAGGAGCAGGAGCTCGTAAACAGGGCAAAGGCTGCCACCAGCAATGCGTATGCTAACTACAGCCACTTCTATGTGGGAGCAGCCCTGCTCTTGGGCGACGGCAGAATAGTGATTGGAGCCAACCAGGAGAACGCCGCCTTCCCGTCGGGACTCTGTGCCGAGCGCAGCGCCATCTTCGGTGCCCAGAGCAACTATCCCGACCAGCCTATCCTGACGCTCGCCATAGCAGCGAGAAACGGGAATGGTTTCCTCAAGTCGCCTATCTCGCCATGCGGAGCCTGCCGCCAGGTGATACTGGAGATGGAAGACCGCTACCAGCGCCCCGTTCGCATCCTGCTCTATGGAGAGAACGGAATCTACTGCTTCGACAGCATCAAAGACCTTCTCCCCTTCTGCTTCGTAGATTCGAACATGAAGGAATAAGATTCGTAGATTCGAACATGAAGGAATAAGAAAGGTAAAGAACCAAAGTTCTAGAAGCAGCACGCCCTGAAAGGGCAGAAGCTCCTAGCCCAGGGCAACGCCCTGGGTGTAATAGCAATCAGCAAGTCGCCCTGTAAGGGCAAAAGCTTTATTAATTCCGGTATTTTAAAGCTTTTGCCCTTACAGGGCGACAGGTTTGCGTCCGTAATTACCCAGGGCGATGCCCTGGGCTAGGAGCTTCTGCCCTTTCAGGGCGTGTGGCGAAAAAAATCGAAAGTTCAGTCATTATTTCGCCTTATACTCATTATTCCTCCTTATACTCAAAGCATCCTGCGGCAGGCTGCTCTTTCTTTCTCGGCAAACCATCACGGTCGGTTGCAGGCAGGGTTTCGGCATCTGCCTTTCCTATTGCTGCCGACTCCTTGCGCAGATGGAAATCATACTTCAGATTGTCGGTGTCGAAAAGGCGGAAATGCTTCTCGGCAAACACCGTCGTATCCTTGATGTCCTCATAAACCACATGGGTGAACTTCAGACTGTCGTCCGTCTCCAGCTTCTCCGTGCGCAACACACAATGGTCGAAGAGGAAATTGAAGGCATCCTCCTCTTTCGGAGCCTCCCAGACCACCTCATCATCATGATAGCCCGTTACGAGCGAATTTCTCACCTCGAAACGAGGCAGCGGAGAGGCAAAACCGATGGCAGACTCGCGGCGCCCGTCAAACGGATAGAACTGGGCTATGGTGCAGCCGTTTACCTCAACATCGCCACCCTCAACATAGAGCGGATGGTTCAGACAGTTGGTTATCTGCGAGTTATAAATCTGCACCTTGGCAGAATCAATCCTCACACCGTAGCCCTGACTGTTATGAATCGTAGCATTCTCGATAAGCAGCTTCTGCTTCGTAGCATCGCCCGCTTCTATCATCACAGCATCGTAGGCACTATGAATATCAGCAAACGAAATCCTGCAGTCATGAGCCGAAGACATCAGTCTGATGCCCTGCCATTGTCCCGGTGTGCGGTCATAAGGCAGATAATCGAACATGTGGTCCAAGCGGTCGCCCCGCATCACCACTTCCCTGTCCTTCTCGCCCTCAATCTTCAGCGACCCGAACACCTGCAAACCCGCATTCTCGTGGAAATAGAGTTGGGTGCCCGGAGCAATGGTCAGCGTAGCCGCCTCATCAACCCTGATGCCGCCATAAACCACTACCGGCAGCGTGCTCTCCAGCAGCTGGTCCTGCTTCACCTCGAGCGAATTGAGTTTCATCGCATCCCATGAAAACGCCCTCAGATTCACCTTCTGCTCCACGCCACTTTCCAGCGCAAACACCAGGTTGTCGCTCACCAGCTGCGGCTCTTCGCTGTTCTGCATCGCCGAAGTCAGTTCTACGAACACACGTATGCTGTCACCCTTCCTGATCTCCACATTCTGCGTCTGGAATCCCGCTTCGGTGCCCAGATAAGAGCCGTCAACATTCACCCGGTAGCCCTTCTGGTTACCATTTTCCAGACGCACCGACTGGCAGCGCAGAGCCTTGCCCGTACGGTTGTAAACCCAGAAGCTTCGGGTAGGCGTAGGCACATTCGAGAAGGTGGTGTCCATCTTCAGCGTATCTACCGAAAACGAGAGCACATCGCCCCTCGACGTTGAGAAACTCTCATCGTCGGCACAACTGGCAAGCAGGGCGCTCATCGCCATCCCTACACCCATTATATACAAAAATCCCTTTTTCCGTTTCATATCTATAAAAACGGAAAAAGGGAAATATTATTGTATCTGCCTCTACATAAACAGAGCAAAGATGGATGAGCCTACAACCGTCATCACACCGCAAACCACGATGCTCAGACTGCTCATGGCTCCCTCTATGGTACCCATTTCCATCGCCTTTGCCGTACCCAGCGCATGGGCAGAACAGCCGATGGCGATACCTTTGGCAATAGGCTCTTTGATGGAGAGAAGCTTCAGGAATTTCTCGGCAAAGATGTTGCCCAGCACACCCGTTACGATGATGACAACCACCGAAACCGAAACATGACCGCCCAACTCCTCAGAAACGCCGATACCGATGGCGGTAGTGATGCTCTTAGGCAGGAAGGTAACGTAGGACGCATGGTCGAAATGGAAGATGAGGGCGAGAATGAGCACGGAGCAGAGACTCGCCAGCACGCCCGAAACGATGCCGATCAGCACAGCCCGATAATTCTTCTTCAGAAGCTCAACCTGCTGATAAAGTGGCACAGCCAGACAGATGGTGGCTGGTGTGAGCAGATAGCTGATGCTGTTGGCGCCCGCCGAATAGGTCTTGTAATCTACGCCCGTCAGCAGGAGCGTGATGATGACAAGGATGATGGAGATGAGCAGCGGGTTCATCAGCGACCATCCCGTCTTCAGCTTCAGCAGCATGCCTATGCCGTAGGCAGCCAGACTGATGAGAACGCCGAAGAAGACAGAATCCTGGAACAACTGGTTCATTTCTTCGCCTCCTTTCCTTTTCTGATTACCAACTGCGTAATCCAGCCCGAAGCACCCATCACGACGAAGGTGCTGACCACCGTAACTACAATATACTGGAACCATGCATTGCCGATATCCTGCCAGGAATCAATCAGTCCTACGGCAGCCGGAATAAACATCACGGGCATGATGGCAATGAGGAAACTGCTGGTTTCGCGGATATGCTTCACCTTGATCAGTTTTGTTTCCAGCGCAATAAAGAGCAGGATGATGCCATAGATGCTTGCCGGAATAGGCAATGGCAGCAAAAAATGGAGCAATTCCCCAGCAAAGGAGAACGCTATGATTATCAAAAATTGAATTAAAAACTTCATGTTGAATTACTTTAAACCTTAAACCTTGGAACTTTAAACCTTGGAACTTTGAACCTTTGAATCTAAATCAAGCTAACATACTGCTCAATGAGGCTTGCCGTCTCTTCTACGCCCAGGCGCACAGTATCCAGGCAGATGTCGTAATCATCGGCATTTCCCCAGGTAAGGTCTGTATAATACTTATGATAAGCCACTCTGCAATCCTCGGTGTGCTCTACAAACTCCTCAGCTTCCTCATACGAAAAGCCCTTCTCCTCCTGAATTCCCTTGATGCGAGCCTCCAGATTGCCGCTCAGGAAAACAGAAATCAGGTCTTTGCGCTCGCGGAAGATATAGTTTCCGCAACGGCCGATGATGATACAGTCTTCATCGCCTATCATATCGGCAAGAGTATGGAGCGGTTTTTCTGTCAGCGCCCTCTGCGTTTCGCCAAGCGACGACATCGAGAAGAGCAGTTCATCTACCGGCCGCTCATCGAAGAAAGCCTCCATCTCGTCGAGCACTCCTCTCTGTTCAGCCATTTCCATCAAATTCTTACGGGTATAAAAAGGAATACCATACTTTTCGGCGAGCAGCTTGCCCACGCGAATAGCGCCACATCCACACTGGCGCGCTATCGTAATAATCATAAATCTATAAAATTAAAACGTATATAATAATTACTCTGTTGCGTTATCCCCCTCCAGCCCATTCAGGGCGGGAGTTTTATATAGCAAAAAAGCTAAGAAGATTTGACTCTTCTTAGCTTTCTTGTGTCGGGGCGACAGGATTCGAACCTGCGACCACCTGTTCCCAAAACAGGAGCGCTA
>ENA-OZEP01000123-OZEP01000123.1-human-gut-metagenome-genome-assembly--contig:-NODE-123-length-43487-cov-9.814192_pt1 | contig 43487 bp, 30 predicted proteins | sample MGYA00245074_ERZ653621 | MGnify/ENA primary metagenome ERZ653621 (study PRJEB26926, sample SAMN06165020) | human gut metagenome | biome: ENVO:00009003; feature: ENVO:2100002; material: ENVO:00002003...
GACCCGAAGAACCCCAACGGCAGAAACGGTCAGGCTGTGGCTCTCAACAACAAGGCTGAGGGCTGCAAACCAAAGGATAGGTGATGCCCTTTAAGCGCATCTCGATGATGCCCAGGATTGTTGTACTGTTTTGCATTGAAAATGATACTCCTTTCTCGTAGCAGCTGCTACAGGAAAAATGTATCATATCCATGCTCAAGCCACACCGTTCGTCCGAAATGTCCGCACCGTCTAAACTGAAACGCTCACACCGCTCGAAGCGAAATCCTTACAGCGTTCGGGCGAATTCTGCAATGCAGCCGCAGGATCTCTTTGTAATTGGTCATGTGCAGACCTCCTGTAATAGATTTGCATCTTGCGATGCAACCCCATTATACAGAAGGTGTCGGAGAGGCGGAAAGAGTGTAGGATTTGAGAGGAATGGGTGTCGGACTTGCGCGGTCAAACTGTCGGTTCCGGCCCGGCGTATTCAGCCGGGCGCACAATTGCAAAGAGCGGACAGCCGAAACTGTCCGCTCTTTCTTAGGGAAAAGGTAGAATGCGGTGCTTGTACAATATTACCGCATCACAAATTGCCGATGCAGCGGGATCTCACAGTGTGTAAAACGGTCACAATCCGTAAATATAGTTACTGATCAAAACCAACGCTGCACCGCGGGCTGCTGCATTGGGGCCATGTACGCCTCTTCGGAAAGAAAACGTCATGTTTTTAAAAGAGGCAACCGACGACACTTTTTTAGCGAGCATTTGTAAGTGCTCCTGCGTCAGATAGGGCTGCAGAAAACCGGCAAGGATAAACTCGCAATCAATAACCATGCGAATGTTGTTTATTGCCAATGCCAGATAATTCAGAAATCTGTCGAACACTTCCTGACAGTGCGAATCTGAATGCTTTAGTTTTTCAAAGAATGTGTTAACATCCATCCCGGCATCGGATTCCAGACTATTGATGGAGCAATAGCCATCCAGACACCCGTATTGACCACAGTAGCACTTCCTCCCGCCAGGAATCAACCGCATATGCTCAAGGATACAACTGTTTACACCGTCTCCGTGAAATACCTGCCTGCCGACAATCAGAGCTCCACCCAGGTTTTGATTCAATGCAATATACACCGCGTTCTGAATATCCGGAAACTCCCATAATTCCGCATATGCAGCAACTTCTGTATCATGAAATAGTCTGCATGGCAAACGGATGTTGTTTTGAAAAACGGATCGGTCTGTACCCGTATAGCCAAGAAGGTCACCGCTAATAATGGTTTGCCCGTCTTGTGACACCAAGCCCTGAACCGCCAGGCCGATGCCGAGGATGGCGTTGTCCGGATACTTCAGCTCATCTATAAATTGGTTAACTGCTTTGCCGAATGCACGATAATAGGCATCGCTGCGCTCAAAGGAAATGTAACATATTTTTTCCTTGATCGGCTGCCCATACAAATCCAAGGCAGTTATCGTGATGAATTCGCGTAATAAAGAAACGCCTATTGCAACCTTTGCTTTAGATGCGACAGAAATCACTTCTGCCTTTCTGCCGCCGGTAGATTCAAAATAACCGTTTTTCTGGATAATCCCCAACGTGTATAGTTCCCTCAAGGACTGCCCAACGGTTGGCAGACTAAGCTGAAGCAATTTAGAAATTTCCTGCTTCGATATACTCTTTTGGAAATAGATTTCCTGAAAGATTCGATTCGTATAACTGATCTCTGATTCCGTCTTGTAAAATGTATCAATTCTCATTCATAGTCTTCTTTCCGAAATGTGCAAGGCCAATTATAGCCTTCGCTCGATTTTTACATGTTCTAATTCGTGGTAATACAATTGCAGCAAGGTCAATTTATACGCTCTTGCGATCGCCGGGCAAAAACTCTCCACGACCTGATATGGGGGCAGTCTGCCCTTTTCGGAAAATGGAGCAGAAAAGTAGAGATATATTGGCTATTTTGCGCTAAAATTGCCTTAACCAAGCGAAAAGTGGCCAATATTTCGATTAGGAACAGAATGTGGGTTTTTAATTCAGAGGTTCTCTAGTTTTTGCGTTTCTGAGCTTAAATTAACATATATTTATTATAATATAGCAAAACTATAAAAAAGTAAATGCTTTTTTTAAAAAAACAGTTTTTAAGAGCAGAGTAAAATGGTGGGCGTATTCTGCTCCTATGTTGCGGCAAATACCTTGTCAGCTACAGGTGCGGAGTGCTGCGCAGGAACATATCCACACACGTTTGTGCAAGGTATACAAGTTTCTTCTGCAAATCATGTAGGAAAATCATATTGACATTTTTAATGATAAATGGTATATTGCAATTAGATCTTATGAAAAATGAATTTCTAAAAGATAATTCGAATATATCAGGATGAGACGCCGTTTATTGGCACCCGCAGTGCTGTTAAACAATGCACGTCTGTGTGGCATTGCAGGCTCTGCGGCTGCTTTGCAGGCGGGTGACTACATTGCCGTCAATCCGATAAAAAGGAACGGCGTCTATAGTGCTCTTTTATTAAACCAGATGCGCATGGCTGCACGGTAGAACTGACAAATTCGGGTAAGATTGCTCTGCCTTTGACACGAAAGCGGCTGCAAAATTTTGAATTGACGAAGTGATTATTCAGTCTAAGCGCAGACCCACTGAGAAAAGGAGATAGTTCTTTATGGAAAAGGAAATGGTTCAACAGATTATGCGTGCGCCACACCAGGTCGGTTTTCGAAAGGTACCTGTGCCGGCTGTATTACCTGGGCAGGTAAAAGTTCGGATCCAGATGATTGGTATCTGCGGCAGCGATATTCACGTATTCCATGGCACACATCCTTTTACTTCTTATCCTGTTACACAAGGACATGAGGTTTCAGGAGAAATTGTTGAGGTTGGAGAAAATGTAACCAATTTAACGATCGGTCAGCGTGTAACCATCGAACCGCAGGTCGTGTGCGGCAAGTGCTATCCTTGCCGCCATGGCAAATACAATCTTTGTGAAGAATTAAAGGTTATGGGGTTTCAGACCACTGGCACCGCATCGACGTATTTTGTCGTCGATGCAGCAAAAGCAACGCCATTGCCCGAGGGTATGGACTATAAAGCTGGAGCTATGCTGGAACCGCTGGCTGTCGCGGTTCATGCTGTTCGCAGAGCGGGCAATGTAAGCGGCTTGAAGATCGCTGTTTTGGGCGCAGGGCCGATAGGTAATCTGGTTGCGCAGACTGCAAAGGGATTGGGGGCTGCGTCTGTTATGATCACCGATGTTTCTGATTATCGTTTGGCACTTGCAAAGAGCGTGGGTGTTGATTTTGCTGTTAACACGAAAAAAGAAAACTTTGGTGAGGCCCTTGTTCGATGCTTCGGGCCGGGCAAAGCAGATGTGATTTACGACTGCGCTGGAAACAATACTACCATCGGTCAAGCGATTGCTTATGCACGCAAGGGCAGCTCCATTATTCTGGTTGCGGTTTTTGCAGGTATGGCGCAGGCAGATCTGGCTGTCCTAAATGATCACGAGCTTGATCTGAATACGACAATGATGTATCGCCACGAAGACTACGTCAAAGCAATGGAATTGGTGACAAATCAGCTTGTTGCGCTTGAGCCACTTCAGAGTAAGGTGTTCCCGTTCAGTGAATACCAGCAAGCGTATGAGTTTATTGATGCCAACCGGGAAACTTCTATGAAAGTCCTGATTGATGTTCAAGATGACAGCGGCATTGAGTTGTAATCACCATTTTAAACCGTACATAAAAAGCTCATTTGTGAATTGAGTGAAAAGAAAAACTAGGAGGATGGGTTTTATGCCTGATTATCGGATCAAAAGCGTTCATGCTGTGCAGGTTCAGTCCAGGCGGCACAATATGGCCGTTTCTGCGCGCGTGGAAACAATGGATGGCGCCGTTGGCAAAGCACTTTGCTATGCCGGCGTTTCCGTCGGAACACACGAAGTACATTTTCAGTATGACGGAGGAAACCGATGGGGCGGACTTGGTTGCATGAGTGCGGTGCGAAATGTAAATACGATTATCGCGGATACGATTTTGGGTATGGATGTTCGAAATCAATTTGAGATTGATCAAGCTATGCTCTCTATTCAAGGTAATGGCAGTGCCTCGGTAGGCGGCAACGCAATTGCTGCGGTTTCGGCTGCGGTGTTAAAGGCAGGAGCAGCTGCCACGCAGATGCCGCTTTATCGTTATATAGGTGGAGAGAATGCCTGCATGCTTCCGGTTCCCGGTGCACCAGCTTTTTCAGGGGGTGAGCGCTGGGGCGGTGCTGTACATACACATGGTAATAAGCCGACCGGAGCCTTTCAGTGCTTTGGCTATGATTCATTTTCTGAGGCGTCAAGCGCAGCGTGGGACATGTACCATCTGTTTGCGAAAGAGCTTGAAAAACGGGGCGTGACGGAAGGCGACTGGTTCTTCTACCGGATCCCTGCCGGAATCTTCAAACATTCTGACGAAGAGCTGTTTGAACTTATGGCTGACGTAATTCATAAGACCGGAAACGATGGTAAAGCCGGTATTCAAATCGATGTGGCTGCCGATTGCTACTATGACAGGAATCACAAACGTTATCGGGGATTGTTCTCCAAAGAGGAGCGGGATCGGGATCAGCTTCTTGCATATTACCTGAAACTGATTGATACTTACCCGTTTGTCAGCATCGAAGATGCGTTCTACGAGGATGATTACGAAAGCCATGCCATTCTCAGGGAAAAATCTGGTATTCAAATTGTGGGCGATGATTTGTATACGACTATGCGTGAGCGGGTTTCTAAAGGCGTGGAAACGGGAGCAACAAATGTGATGTTGCTTAAGGTCAATCAGGTCGGATCTATTTCCCAAGCGTTTGAGGCAGCACGTTTCGCACACGAATGCGGAATGGGCGTTATGCCCTGCGAGAGCCGTGGAGAAGATGAGGACATTGCAGATTACTGTGTTGGCCTTGGCACGGAGTGCGTACGAGAAATGGCAATCTTGAACAACGGAGCAAATCGGTTCCTCGAAATTGAAGATGAACTTGGCTCAAAAGCAAAATTCTGGGGGAAACGTGGCCTGAAGGGAAGAAAATTTCAGGAATAATTGCGCGTAGTGAACCACTGGAATCCAGTGAAAATAAAATAAAAAACAGGAGGAAACAATGAAAAAGTTATTAGCAATGTTGTTAGCGATGGTGATGGTGTTCAGCCTTGCTGCTTGCGCACAGGGGGGCACAACAAACGGGGTGTCTGCAACAGAGAAAACAGCAGCACCTGACAATAACGGCGAAAAGGACTCCAGCACCTCGACAGGAGACAGTGATAGCATTGATGTTGGCGTTTGCCTTACGATTACCGGTTCCGGTGCACCGAACGGCCTGATCATGCTGGCCGGCGTGCAAGAGTACGTTGATATGGTCAATGAAAAGGGAGGTGTAAACGGTAAACAGATAAAGCTTCACATTCAGGATGCAGGCAACGATTCGGATGCCTGCCTCAATGCCATGAACCTTCTGGAAAAGGAAGATCTGTCGGCAATCATTGGTCCTCACGGCTCAGGCTTCATTTTTGCCGCGCAGCAGATCATTGAACAAGGCGGCATTCCCTGCATTGGCGGCGGCACAAACTATAAGCTTCCTACAACCGACAACAACTACCTCTTCCTGGGACGTCCCAGTGATGCAATTCAGGCAAAAGCAATTGCCAATTATGTTGTAGAAAATACAGACGCAAAAACGGTTGGTATGTGCTATTGCGCAACAGACTTTGGCCAGGGTGCCTATGAGTGCGTTAAGGAAGTTATGGAATCTAATCCGCAAATTAAGTTTGTAGCCGAAACGCATAATGAGGCAGACACTGACTTCTCGTCTACACTTCTTAAGATGCAGGCGGAAGGCGTTGATGTCCTGATTCTTTGGACCACTGAAACACCGATGCCAATTCTTCTCCGTCAGGCTTATGAACTTGGTCTGCATGATACCATGGAATTCTATGGGTCGCCTTGTATTGGCTCTGGCTCTGTTCAGGAGGCAATGGATCTGGCATGGTTGGAGGATGTTTACTGCGTACAGGAGTCTTTCTATGACACGACCAATGCAACAATGGTTGAGTTCGGCGAGAGAACCTTTGCGAATTATGGAATGTACCCGGACAATACGCTCAGAAGCTACGAAAAGCTGACGGAAGGTTTGGTTGAGGCCCTTAGACAGTGTGAAGATCCAACAGATCCGGAGCAGGTCAAAGATGCTCTGCAGAATATCCACGGTTATCAGACGATATTTGGCGCTGTCGACTGTGACGATACCAATTCTCTGGTGCATGAGATTTGCATTACAAAGTGGAATCCAGACACGCAGCAACTGGATAAGGTGATGGACGTTGCCGGTTGAGTGCTGGCAATTTTGAGTGAAACGCTATGGACCCGCCGCAAAAATATTTTTGCGGCGGGCCTATACAAATAGAGCATGGAGAGGCATATGCGAATATTAAACAAAGATACTCTTTTGTCGCACAGCAATAAAGCACTCCGAAGCGATGCATTGGATATTATCGAAAGTGGAATGACTGCCTGCGACCCATATGAGAACACACGGAAGCTTTTACAACTGGAAAGTGGAAAGCTTACTGTTGGAGGGAAGCAGTTTGAGGCAGACGGTGACCCTGATACGGGCGCGACAGATTATGACATAACCTCTTTTCAGCATATTTATGTGGTCGGGGCAGGTAAGGGTGTCCAACTTGTTGTTAAAGCGATTGAAGATGTGTTGGGAGACTATCTAACTGGCGGAGAAATCATTTGTAAGCATGGGGACCCAATGCTTGTAAAAAAGGTGCACGTGACCATGGGAAGCCACCCGACTCCGGACCATGGGTGTGTTGAAGGCTGCCAGCGGATTCTCAACCTTTCCAGCAGAATTACAGAGAATGATCTGGTATTCACAGTTATTATGAATGGTGGCAGTTCTCTGCTTACATGCCCTGCGGACGGTATTACATTGGAAGATACCATTGAGGTTACCCGGCTGATGCAGATTGAACTTGGCGTGACAACAAGAAAGCTAAATGCACTTAGAAATCATATTGATAAATTAAAGGGCGGTAAGCTTTTGCGCCTGTTCAGCAGGGCAACTCTGATTAATCTATGCGGTGCGGATCTCAATCGTGCGTTTGATATTGGAAAGACCGACTTCCAATACCTTGTAAAAGAAAACTACTGGCTGCATAACGTGCCGGATGGAACCACCTATGAGGGTGCACTTCAAACGATCAAAGAATTTAATGTCGAAGAGCGGATTCCGGCATCCGTTATGCGCCTTCTGCGAAGCCAAAGCCCTGAAAATGCATCTTTGAAGTATGAAGAATACCGGAATTTCAAGAGTAGAATTTTCGGTGTTATGCCAGAAGCGGACGGCTTTTTCCATGCTGCGATGCATCGGGCTAAAGAATTGGGCTATACACCGTATTTTATGTCGGACGGTTTTAATATTGAGGCCTCTCATGTCGGCGCGTTCATCGGACTTATGGCTGAATGCATATCCCGGAGAGGGCAGGCGATGAAGCTCCCAGCCGCACTGATATTTACAGGCGAGATGATTGTCACAGTGGGGGAATCAGAAAATGTCGGAGGTAGAAACCAGGAAGCAGCGCTATCCTGCGCCAAATGGATTGCAGACAAGCCTGGAATTGTATACGCAGGCGTAGATACGGATGGAACGGATGGCCCCGGCGGTTTTATCGCAGAGGATGCCCCGCGCTGCTTGGCTGGCGCAATTGTGGACGGCAATACAAAGCGAGAGCTGAAGGAAAAAGGGTTTGAACTGGAAGAATGCGTTCTTACACACAATACGTCTGCACCGCTATGGAAAACAAATAACGGCATTTTTGCGCGGCAGGGCGTCAGCCTAAACGATTTGGTCGTGGTGCTGTTGCAATAATAAGGTGGGAGGGATAACATTGTTTTTACAATTATTGATCGGCGGCGTCGCCATGGGCCTTATTTATGCCCTAATTGCCATTGAATATACACTGATCTATAATTCATGCGCACTGCTTAATTTTGCGCATGGCCAGCTTGTTATGTTTGGTGCGTATATTTTTGCCGGTACTATGGTCACGTCACTGGGGATGTCCTTTGCCGCAGGCTGGATTGGAACTATCATTTTATCCGGAATTATTGGTGTTGCGTTAGCACTCTCAGTATTTATCCCGCTAAAGGATGTTGGTAAGCTATATGCGATTATTGCCACGCTGATGTTTTCTATGATGATTACGGACAGTGTCACACTTCTCTGGGGACAGTATCCGTTTTACCTCAATGGATATCTAAGCGGCATTATCCGAATCGGAATGATTGCTTTCCCTGTGGTCTATTTTTACATTATTGCCATATGCGCCGTAGTTGTAGTATTGCTGCTTTATTTCATGAACAAGACAAAAACTGGCCGGGCTATGAAATGTGTGTCCGAAAACAAAGGCATGGCAGCCATGGTAGGAATCAATGTTAAAAAGAATATGGTAATTACGATTGTGTTGAGCGTAATCATCTGTGCTGTGGTAGGCATGCTCCTGGCTCCGCTGCTTAGCGTGACGATCACCATGGGCTCTACGGTATCATCTAAGGGATTTACCGCAGGTGTACTCGGAGGATTTGGCTCAGTTCCGGGCGCAATTATTGGCGGTTTGATTGTAGGTGTGATTGAGAACTGCGCCACAATGTATATCCCATCTGTGTATAAAGATGTGATCAGCTATGTAATCCTGTTCCTGGTTATTTTAATCAAGCCGAACGGCATTTTAGGAACAGCCAGGGTTAAGATGACAGGAAAACCGGCAGTTTTGGAAGCGAGGCGTGAAGATGAATAAAATGCAATCAGCAAAACGTTATGGGGCTGCAATAGGGAGCATTGCCCTATATCTATTGATCTCAGCTCTTTATAAAGGTGAGTATATCTATACGGTTCTCCAACAAATCTGCTGTTTTTTTGTTGCAGTCATGGGAATAAATTTTATTACAGGCATGACGGGACAGCCTATGATGGGTGCAGCAGGCGTTCTTGCCATAGGCGCTTATACAACTGGTATTTTGTCTTCATATGGGTGGAATCCCTTTTGGGCGTTGATACCGGTGATTTTGATTAGCGCGCTCATTGGGGTTGGACTTGGTTATCCAAGTTTGCGCTTGTCGGGCGTCTATCTGTCTTTTACAACCATTGCCTTTTCTGAAATTGTCAGAATCTTTGCTACGAATCTCACAGGGCTTACTGGCGGAGCGACAGGCATTAAAAATATCCCAACCTACAGACTATTCGGCTATATGTTTGCATCGTCTAAAGATAAACTGCTGGTTTATGTTGTCCTATGTATTATTCTTGCACTTCTTGCGGACAGGATCATCCACTCTCAGTGGGGGCGCAGCCTGTTGGCTGTACGCGATAATATTGATACGGTTCCTGCTTGCGGAATTAACGTTACCTATGTGAAAGTGATCGCATTTTGCTTATGCACGGTATACTGCGGAATTGCAGGGAGTATGTATGCACATATGAATAATTATATCAATTCACTGACCTTTACGCAGACAATGTCAATCAAGGTGCTGAGCATGCTGGTACTCGGTGGCATGGGCTCTGTTGCGGGTTGCTTTGTGGGGACAGTATTGATTGTTATCTTTCCAGAGATGCTTAGGTTTTTGGGCCAATATTACGAGCTTGTTTACACAATCATCATGATGCTTGTAATTATTTTCCTCCCGGGAGGCCTTGTCAACGTATTTGGATCAAAGAAGCTCAGCCGTAAAGAAAGTTGGAAACGCCTTAGGGATATCTTTATTGGGAGGACATAAACATGAATGATAGCATCTTACGCGTTGAAAACATTTCTATGTGCTTTGGCGGCGTAGTAGCTGTAGATAATGTATCGTTTGAGGTCAAGAAACGGACAATTCATTCTCTGATTGGACCGAATGGAGCAGGAAAAACGACAACTATCAGTATGATAAACGGAACATTGCCGGTTCCGTCCGGTAAAATTTATTTTGATGGAGTGGATCTTACCGGAAAACACACGCATGAATTTACTCGTATGGGCATGGGCCGGACATTTCAGAATATCAAACTGTTTGACACCATGACCGTGGAAGAAAATCTTCTTCTGGGCTGCAATTATCTCTATGAAAATGATGGCTTTCTAAAATTTTTGGTTACGCCAAAGCGTCAAATGAATTTGGAACGAACAGCACGGGAGGCTGTTGCGGAATGTCTAAACCAATTCAATTTGTATGCATGTAAAGACGAACTAGTTGGAAGCCTTCCGTATGGTCATAAAAAACTAGTCGAACTGGCAAGAGCTATGGCGGGAAATCCAAAAATGATTCTTCTGGATGAACCAGCGGCGGGGCTGAATCCATCGGAGCGTCAATCCTTGATCCTTAATTTGCGGAATATTTTTGATATGGGTGTTGACCTGCTTATTATTGAGCACAACATGGACGTGGTGATGAAGCTTTCGGACCGGATTACAGTTATCAGCTTTGGACGAAAGATTGCTGAAGGGACGCCTGAAGAGATCAAAAATAACGATGATGTAATCAGTGCATATCTTGGCGCCAGATTCAAAAAAGAATAAAGGAGGCTTGCATATGTTAAAAATTGACAATATCTCCGTGTCGTATGGGCAGGTGAAAGCGCTCCTTGGCGTCAGCATTGAGGTAAATGACGGCGAGATTGTTTCGATTATTGGGTCTAATGGTGCTGGAAAGTCTTCATTGATGCGAAGCATTGTTGGAGATGTGAAGGTACAGTCTGGAAAAATCTATGATGGCGATACCGATTTGACGGCAATGAAAACGCATGAAATCGTAAAGCGTGGTGTTGTATATGTTCCGGAGGGACGCCAGGTGTTTGCAAAACTCTCCGTTCTTGAGAATTTGGAAATGGGAGCATTCAGCAAGCCATATTCCAGAGCAGAACTTCAGGAACATTACGATGAAATGTTTGAGCTGTTCCCCATTTTGAAGAAAAAAAGGTCTCAACTAGCGGGATCATTATCTGGTGGTCAACAGCAAATGCTGGCATTGTGCAGAGGCCTGATGTGTGATCCGAAGATTATTTTGCTTGATGAGCCGTCGCTGGGACTTGCGCCGGTGATTGTTGATGAAGTTTTTGACAAAATCAGAGAAATCAATGAGAAAAAAGGTATTTCCATCCTTCTTGTAGAGCAGAACGCATATATGGCATTGGAAGCATCGCTGCGATGCTACGTTCTGGAGAATGGTGTCGTTAAGCTTTCTGGCAACAGCACCGACTTGGCGGAAAATGAAAGCGTAAAGGCGGCATATCTCGGCGGCTGATAAAAAGACGATGTTTTTGTGCGATATACGTTGGCCTTGAAATCGTGTACTGCGATCATGCGGGGAGCTAAGGAAGCTCTGATGAAATCGGCAAGGGCTGTGAGCGAAAAAGATCTGCTGATCCGCCGCAGAAATTCATTCAGTTCGTCTCTATTCATTCTCTTGCGGAGTTATGCAGGAGGGATACACGCCAAAACAGAGATGGCTTGCACAATATGGACAGCATTGGCCATGGGAACAGCAACAGTTACTATCAAGGTACTCAAAGCCTCAAATGCAAAACTCCCGTTATGCTTTCTTCTCTGCAATGTATGCCTTTTAGCGTTTAGCCCTTTGGGTAACAGAGGGAAGCCTTTGGATGCATCGGAGAGGTATAGATACCGAAAAGTTTGTATCGGACTAATTGTTGCGTTCGATATGGTAGCTATTATAGCAAATTTTATAGTAATTCCAACTTTTTACTATCCGGTGATATGCGGAATGTGTTTGGAAGCGATTTTATTGTGTATTGGAAAAATATGTAATATGTAGCAAGAAAAGCCTATTTGCATGTATTTGCCGGATATCGGTTTATATACGTCCTGGATGTTAGAAGTGTATACACTCCCAAATATGAATTTGTAAGTAACGCCCAGAGTAAACCGTATTCGCAGTCTTATACCTTCCAGGCGGAGATGCAAACAACATTCTGCAAGGAGATTATTTTATGCATGGGGAATGCTTTCCTCATGCATAAAATGAATACAAGATTGGAGGAGTATACTATAAATAGGCAAAAAGTGTCAGCAGCATGGATATGCTCGAAGTGGCATTGGATTTGTACTAGGGCAGCACCGCACAATTCGGCAAGAAGTTTCAGGTAGGATTTTTGTTCCAATTCAAAGTTCCGAAAATGGAGGAATACTGTATGTATTTCCCATTTTCGGAACTTTGAATTGGAGCAAAAAGACGGCTGAGACTCGCAGACGCAATTGTGCGGTGTTGCCTTAATTTTTTTGAGGCCGCGATTTCTTCATCGCTGGCCTTTCTGGGGTGCTTGCTTCGGGGCATTACCTTTCGCCATCCATGCCGATGCAGAACAAAGTAGATTTGACCATTGCTGACCGGATGGTCTACTGCTGCCTGGTATGCCTTTGCGATCTCACTGACCTCGACCAATTCACCTTTTTCTGCTCGTTCCTTAAAAGGCGCAAGAATGGCTGCTTCTTCCTCTACGCTCATATTGCGGTGGTTTCCACCGTAGTGATTGCCGGAAATTGCATCCAGTCCATGATCTCTATATTTTGCGACAAGCTGTGTAACATAGGCAGCATAAAATCCGGTTGCTGCAGAAACTTCCCCGGAGCTTGCTCCTTTTGCCCGCATCTCAAGTGCTTTCAACCGGCATTCTGCTCGCTTATCTTTGTTTTCTTTGCGAGCCTGCTCAATTTCTTCGATTTCTTTTTCACTGAATTTATATCTGGAAGCCATATTCATCACCCAGATATAGTATATCACATCGTTGCGAATAGTTAAATTGGCTTATTAAGAATTAGTATTATCATGTATTTTACTTGAATTAGTCCGGTTTATTGGACACATCGCATTGTATAATCCTCTCAGAAGCCCAAAAAAGATTATGGATGGAGGAAAAGCTATGCGTTTTACGATCAGTGGTTTTGGTGGAGCGTCCAAAGAGGGACAGGAAATTCCGGCAGTGCGGGAGGCAGAACCGGTCAGCGCCGCGCCCCGGAAGTCTGTGGTGCAGGTTTGTTTTCCGGAGACCGGAAGGTCGCTCGCCTATTACAACGACCGGTTCAACCTGAAGGCCGGCGACCGGGTCTATGTGAGCGGCAAGCTGAAAGGGGTTCTCGGCATCGTGACCAGCGTGAATTACAATTTCAGGATTCGGCTGTCCGAATATCAGAAGGTCATTTTCCAGGTAAATACCCGGGTGCACGGCAGATTTTACATGTCCGCTTCCCATTTTATCACCTTCGACTCCACTGCTCTCCCCGCCGCTCAGGTAACGAGCTGGTTCCGGGCACCCGTCGGCGAAGGCGAGGAATTTGCCAGCGGAAACGACGATTTCCCCTTCTCTCTGGAGCATTTGGAAGAAATGAAAGTCACCAATGCCATTGCGGAGCGGGGACACGACTACTACATGGAGAACCGCGTCCGATATCTCTGTCTGGATGGGACAAAGGGGTATGCAGTCGTGGAAGGGACAAAAGCATACGCCGTTGAATTCCGCTATCACGACGGGGAAATCCGGAATTTACTGTGCGACTGCTTTTGCAGCTATCCCTGCAAGCATGATTTTGCCGCAATGCTTCAGCTTAAGGAGACGCTGGGACACATTGCCAAGCACTATGCGCATGAGTACGAGCAGACCGGCTATTTTGCGGCTATCGCAAAGGAGACATTTTTCGCATTTGCCATCAGTAACTGTCAGGAGGGCGGTTTTTCTCTGTGACGGGGAGAGACTGGCGGCTCCCGCCGGTCATTGCCTGCGCCGTTTCTCCCTGAAATTCCATCTCATTGCCCCTGCGGCTTGATCTCGACCGTCCTCCCACCCAGATTTTCATAGACGCGGTGGGAAACGGACAAAACTGTCCGCCCCTCAGAGGCGCGGCGCAGAGCTTCCAGAACGCGCTCCTCCGTCTCGGCGTCCAGATTTGCTGTGATCTCGTCCAGCAGAAGCACCGCCGGGTCCGCCGCCGCGGCGCGGGCGATGGACAGAAGCTGCCATTCGCCCTGTGAGAACATGCCCTCGGTGCATACCGTGGCGTAGCCCTCCGGCAATGCCTGAATAGCCGCGTCGATCCCGGCAAGGTGCGCCGCGTTCTTTGCCATATCTTCCGTTATCTGCGGGTCACCAAGGGTGATCTGATCCAGCACCGTCCCCGGCACGCGGGAAAAGTGCTGCTCCACACAGCTGATGCAGGTTCGGCGCTCCTGATCCGAAATGGCCGAAACGTCCACACCGCCAATGGTGACTTTTCCGGCCTCCGGACGATAAAGCCCCAGCAGAAGCTTGAACACAGTGCTTTTTCCTGCGCCCGTCCGGCCTACCAGCGTGGCCTGCTCGCCCTGCCTTACGGTCATGGAAAAGTCCCGCAGAACGGGCTTTTCCCCGTAGCCGAAGGTCACGTGGGACAGTACCACGTCCCCCCGGGCGGCGGTTTCCCGATGCACCGGAATGTCGCGCTCCGGCTGGCTTAAGAATACGTCAATGCGCTTGACCCCGGCCATGGCCGACTGAATGGTCTGAATCTCCATGCCAAGGCTCTCAATGGGGGCAAAAATGTGGGATATGTAGCTGATAACGGCCACCGACGTGCCGACAGACATGCCGAAAAGGCGCAGGATTTCCGCATTTCCGGAGGCGGACAGCAGCATGACGATGCCCACCACCACGGCGTTCAGCAGCAGGACTACCGGCGAATAGATGGCGTCGTAAAAATTGGTGCGCTCCATGGCGGCGTAGCTGTCCCCGATGCGCTTATCGTACCGGCGCTCCATGTAATCTTCCAGCCCCAGCGCCCGGATGGTGCGGATGTTGTGCAGCGTCTCCGGCACCTGACCGGACACGGCGGCGACGGCGCGGCGGTTGTTCAGCTGGGCGGCCAGCATCCGCTTCTGCACGTGGCGGGTGAACAGGGCAAACAGGGGCAGAACCAGCAGCAAGATCAGGGCGAGGCCGGTATTTTTCACCGCGATGACCGCCATGATGGACAGAATGCGGCACGCGTCCGCCACCATGCTGATGATGCCGGAGGTAAACAGCGCCTCAACCGTGTCCACATCCCCGGAAAACCGGGCGGCGACCTCGCCGGGATTCTGGTCAACAAGGGTGCCTGCGGGCAGCCGGGTCAGCTTCCGGGACATTTCCGAGCGCAGGGCGTGGGTCATTTTCTGGCCGAACAGCACGAGCAGGCTTTCCTGCGCGGAAGAAAGCAGTCCCTCCAGCGCAAGACTGCAAAAGTAGCCCTGTACCGCGAGAAACGTCAGTCCGCTGCCCACGGTCAGGCGATCGACCACCCGTGCCAGCAGCAGCGGTGGGAGCAGGGACGCGCCCACCGACGCTGCCACGCAGAGAACCGTCCCCACCGTGAGAAGATGGTGGGTCGCTGCCGCCGTCCGTATGGCGGCAAACACACCGTTTTTATTCATGAGTCTGCCCTCCTGTCTGGCTTTCATAGAGCTGCCGGTACACCGGGACGGATGCCATCAGTTCCCCGTGGGTGCCGACGGTGGTTTTGCCGTCCTCCATAAAGATCACACTGCGCATCTGCGGGAAGTGATACAGGCGGTGAGAGATCAGGAACACGACCTTATCCTTTGCGTATTCCTGCAAATTTGCAAACACGGTGTCCTCGGTATTTCTGTCCAGCGCGGAGAATGGGTCGTCCAGAACCAGAACGGGTCTTGGGTGGGCAAGGGTTCTTGCCAGCGCCAGCCGCTGCGCCTGACCGCCGGAAAGCCGCGTGCCGCTGCTGCCGATGACGGTATCCAGCCCCGCTTCCATGGCAAGCACTTCATGATCCAGCGCCGCCGCGGCAAGATACGGCTTCGCGTCCTGATTGCTTCCGCAGAGGACGTTATTCTGGATGGTGTCGGCGCTCAGCTCCGGGTCGTGCCCCAAATATCCCACGGTTGCCGCGATTTGACGGGGGGTGAGGGCGGAAAACTCGGTCCTCCCGAATTTCGCCGAGCCGCCGTAGGGCGCTTCGCAGAGGAACACCCGCCCGAAGGTGGACTTGCCGCAGGCCACCGGCCCGGTAACGCCGATGATATCCCCCGGATGGGCCGTCAGGCTCAGCCCGGAGAAAACCGGCTGGTCGCCGTAGGCAAAGGAAAGATTCTCAAGGGTCACGTCCATCGCTGACGGAACGGCGAGAGGCTCCAGCGTCTCCGGGGACTTCATCAGCGGCTGAATGCGCTTCCATGAGACCTCCGCCTTCTGCACCGAGTTGAACAGCTTCGCCACCTTGGAGGATTTCACCGTCAGCTTGGTAAAGCAGGAAAGAAACGTAGTGAACGCCGCAATATCCCATGCGCGCCACCCGGAACCGAGGACGTTTTTCGCCCCGAACCACAGAATGAACAGCCCCCCCGCCTCCGACACGGCCAGATACAGCGGCGGCAGGGCCGACTGCCACACGTTGCTGCGGACGGCGGTCTTCTCGTAGGTGTCCAGCGTACGCTCGTACTGCCCCTCCCGGGTGCTTTCACAGCCGTAAATGCGGTAGGTCACGGCGTTCTGCGCCCGATCCAGCGTGGCCGTGCTGAGTGCGCCCGCCGCTTTTTTGTAGGCGGCGCCCGCACGCTGAACGTTCCGCTTCATCCACGCCGCGCAGACGTAGGACACCGGCGTAAACAGCAAACTCAGGATCGCCAGACGCCAGTCGTATATCAGGAGCATGACGGCGTAGCCCACCAGCGCCACGCCGGTGTCGAAGACCTCGGTGGTGAATTTCCGCATTCCCTCCACGCAGTCGTCCACGTCGGAGATGGCCTTGGTCATCAGCTCGCCCGCGCCCTCCTGCTCCAGGGATGCCCGGCTTCTGCGCACCAGATTGGCGTACAGGATGCCCTTCATCCGGCGGTTGATGTTGTTGGCGAAGCGGCGGACATAGAACCGCTTGATAAACCGCGCTGCCTGCACCCCCAGCGTGACGAGAATATAGGCAAGCACCAGAACCGCCATTTTCCCGGCAGCGGCATTCCCGCCCAGAATGTCCGCAAGGCACTGCGCCAGCCGCCCTTCAAACCATGGCGTGGCAAGAAGACCGATGTTGTAGGTCAGGCCGGAAAGGGTCACCAGCGCCAGCGGCAGCCATTCGACGCGGAAATATGAACCGATCCTGTCCGGGCGGAAGGCTTTTTCACGTTTCATCCCCGTTTTCCCCCTTTGCCGCCTGAATAAAGTGCGGGAAGCCCGCCCGGCTTTCCGCCTTGGATGCCGCGTAGAGCTTGTTCAGCGCGGCGGCAAAGGCGGCGGCTTCCTCTTTCGTCAGCGTGTCCGCCAGATACTCATAAAAGGCCGCTTCGATCTCCGCTTTGGAGGATTTCAGGTTCTCCGCCTTTTCCGTGGGGTACAGCAGCTGACTGCGCCGGTCGTTGGGGGCGTCCCGGCGGACGAGGTAGCCCTTCGCTTCCAGATTTTTCGTTCTGCGGGCGATGGCGGCTTTGTCCGCGTGAAGAAGCTCCGCCAGCGCCGCCTGTGTGCAGCCGGGATTGTGGCGCAGGGCGTGGATCAGGTCGATCTCCGCCGTGCCGACGCCGGTTTCCCGCATGGTGTGCAGAACCAGCTTTTCCGCCTCCCGGGCGATTTTGGTGATTTTCCGTTCCGTAATGTCCATGGCAGCCTCCCGACTCGTTGTAGATACATCGTTGTATGTACAACTATTATGCCACGCGCATTCCCGGACGTCAACAGCAAAATGCGCCCCGTTTTCCGTTTGGTGGGAAAACGGGGCGCTGTTACTCAATCCGCATCGGCTTCCAGCGTTGCGCCGGACAGCTTGCCAACGACCTCCACGGATTGTATTTTATCGATGTTGATTGCGCTGTTGAACATGTCGAGAAAATCACCGTGTTCAATGACCCGCTTGAACAGGGTGTTGTCTGTCACGCTATCCACAACGACAAAGTCGGTGCCGTCCGTCATGTGGAAGATGAGGGTCTGGATATCGCTGCCCGGCTCCGCGTAACGGGAAGACCGGATGCGAACGCACAGGGAGTTTACATAAACATCCCCCTGACCAAAGGTCCGATGGGGCAGACTGCCGCCGTCCGGGAGGGAAACGCACACCATTTCGTCCATGTGGGCTTGCTCGTAGGCTCTTTCCGACAGTGTGATGTATGCGGCGGTGGTCACCTCATCCATCCGGTCGGCGAAAGTCTCGTCCACCAACTCGTTTCCCCAGAGGGAACGAAACTGCTCCACCGCTTCCTCCGGTGTCAGTTCTTCCCGTAAATTTTTCTCCAGCGCCTGACGTTCTATCTCTTCCTCGCTGAGCTGGTCTGCGCTATGGGCAGCATCATATTCATGAGCGGCCAGAAAATAGTAGTCGTCATATTCTCCGGTATAGCCGCCGCTCCCGTAACCCAGCGCTTCCATTTTCTCGGCGGCTTGCTGAGGGGTAAGCTCCTGCTTCAGCCGCTCACGAATGGTCTCTATTTCAGCGGAACGGTTTTTCTCGTATTTCTCCCATTTGGCTTCCGCCTCAAAGTCCGGGAAGGATACCAGCAGATTCGTTCCATTTTGCATATCCGCCCGGAAATAGTAGGTAAACGCCAGTTGGGTGTCCGTCGTCTTTTCGGGTATCAGATAGGCATAGCCGTACTGATTGATGTTTACGGGAACACTGCCCAGCAAACCGTTCCGGCCTGGGGACAGCTCTATCGGCGCGTCGTGGGTCAGAAGCATGGTGATAAACCCGCACTGAGTGGTGCTGTCGTAGACATAGGCATCGACCGTCAGAGTGTATCCGTCCGTAGAAATACTTTTTCCTACGGGGGAAACCCATTTTTGAAGCTCCTGAGCAACGGTTTCCTCCACGGGGGATTTTTCGTACCCCGGAACAGTCCAGGCGGCGTTCGGCCGATCCGGGTCGGAATCTTCGAAGGGGGCGGCGCTGTCAGGCCCTCCGTACAGACCGGCGATCATTTCTGCGGGACTGTCAAAAACAGTTAAGGCATATGCCACCGCGCACCCTACCAAAAGCAGCGCCAGCGCAATGACCGCAGCGATCAGCCAGATTTTTCTTGCGGGCAGCTTCTTTGTGGTGGGCTCCTTCCGGGAATCCACCGGCTCCACCGCCGCCAGCAGCTCCCCGTCCACGCCGGTCAGTCCCCGGAAAAGTTGATAAGCCGTCATTGTAAACCCTCCTTTTTGAGTGTGTCGGCCAACTGTTTTCTTACTTTTTGCAGAATGTACTTCACCTGATTGGAAGACAGCCCCGTCTTCCGGGCAATGTCTTCCTTCGTACCGGCATAGTAGTACCGGAGCAGAAAAACGGTGCGGTCTTTTTCCGGGAGCTTCCGCAGAAAGCGGTTCAGCGAGGCGGTCAGCTCCTTGCGAAGCAGCTCCGTCTCCGGGCTTTCGCTCCCGGCGACGCACTCCGCCAGCTCGTCCAGCAGCAGCTGGGTCTCCCCCTTCCCCCGCTTTTCGGCGGTATTCTTCCGCCAGCGGTCGATAGCCAGATTCCGGGTGATCTTTCCCAGGAAGGTGGAAAACCGCTGGGGTCTGCGGGGCGGGATCAGCTTCCACGCGGAGTAATAGGTATCGTTGACGCTTTCCTCAGCGTCCAGGGGGTCGGATAAAATACGTTTGGCAATACTGTAACAATAAAATCCGTATTTCTGGTCAGTCTGAACGATCGCCTGTTCCGACCGGGCAAAATACAAATCGAGAATTTCATTGTCATCCATGTCGCCGCCTCCTTTTTTAGTAGCTTCACCCTTATACACGCAGAAAAACGCGGAATGGAAGATTTTTCTTTTTGACAGCATACTACATCCGGCCGTATATGGCAATCTTTTCAGTACTGCACTTCCTGGACAAAGCGAAAAACCCGAACTTACTCCCCACTCGGGAATAAGTCCGGATTTTTCTGCCTGGAACAACCAGCCGATTTTGAGGACAGCGTTCGGGAAACTGAGCAGCGGGCGAAGATTCCAATACCCAGTCATAACCGCTGGCCGGTGGTTATGACTGCAATATGGCTTGGTTTACTTCCTGTTCTTCCGTTTATACCATACCACCAGCGCTATGATACCGGCCAGGGATACGCAGAGGATGCCGGCCCACATGCCGATGTGGCTGTCGTCGCCGGTCTTCGGCGAAGTGCCGGTGGCAGGGATCTTCGCAGTCTCGACGTAATCGCAGACTTCACAGGTGCGGGTCTTTTCCCCGTCTTTTCTGGATGTTGCCTTTTCGGTGACGACCCATTTGCCGAAGGTATGGGCTTCTTTGGCGACGGTGATCTCGCCGCAGCAGGACCATTTCTGTTCGTGGGTGGTCTTTGTGGTCGTCCATTTCTTCGCACCGGTGTGGTTCGCGGCATCCTTTTCGCCGTACTTCCCGCCGCAGTCCTTACAGGTCGCCTGCTCCACGCAGGTCGCGGTGCCGCCGGAGCAGCTGACCGTCTCCTTGTGAGTATCGTCTCTGGTGCAGACATGGGTGTGGGTGCCGTCGCCATTGGACTGCCACTTGCCCCAGTCATGGCCGAGCGCCCTGGTTTCAAAGACCGCTTCCTCGGCGGTGTCCTTGGCGCTCAGGCCGCAGGTGGCGCAGGACCTGTAATAGACTGCCTTTTCTGTGCAGGTCGCGGCGGATTTCAGGTACTGTTCCTCCACGGTTTCCGCCGTGAAGCTGTGTGTGCCAAGCTGGCCGTATTCGTGCCTGCACACAGCGCAGACTGCCTTTGCCTGACAGGTCGCCGTACCACCGGAACAGTTGACGGTCTCCTTATGGCCGCTGTTTCTGGTGCAGATGCGGCTATGGGTATCGTTTCCGTTGGACTGCCATTCGCCCCAGTCGTGGCCGAGAATGTTGCCGACCTCAAAGGTTTCCGTTCCCTTTTCGCCGCAGACTGTGCAGGACTTGTAGTAAACTGCCTTCTCCGTGCAGGTCGCGGCGGATTTCAGGTATTTTTCTTCAACCACTTCTGCCGTAAAGTCATGCGCGGCAAACTGGCCATACTCCTGACCGCAAACAGAGCAGACCGCCTTTGCCTGACAGGTCGCCGTGCCGCCGGAACAGCTGACGGTTTCCTTATGGGTTGCGTTGCGCTTACAGATGCGGCTGTGGATACCGTTGCCGTTTGGCTGCCATTCGCTCCAGTCGTGGGGAATAAGCCTGACCTTGACCGTGGCCTTTAACTCCGGGACGGGCTGCTGAATAGTCGGAATATCGCCGAGATTGAGCGTGCCGGTAATGGCCTGCTCAGCAGTAGAATTCAGGTCATACGACGTCTTATCCCACGTTACGCCAATGCCTGAGTAGAACGACCCGTCCTCTGTCCGGCAGTTCACGAATGAAGGCAGCCAGAGCGCATCAAACTCCGTGCCGACCTCTTTGTTCGTGATATCCGTCGAGGGTTCGATGCTCAGGAGGGTGCGTTTGACCACTTCAATCGGGATGGTACATTCGGCAGGCGCATAACGAACGGTATCACTCGGCGTGAAGACCACAGTCACGTTGTATGTTCCAGCTGCGCTAAACCACTTAGGCGTACCGGCCTTGAAAGAGAATGTGCCGTCGATCTTCTTGCCGCCAACCCGCGCCTCACCGCCAATAAGCGCACCGATCTCGTCAGCTTCCTCCGGGTGCGTTTCCGTTCCGATCTGGAAGATTTCGCTGACAAAAATCTGATTGTCGCCAAGCCGGAAGTCTCCCTTTGTCCAGCGGAACGTCGGCGCGGTCACAATCACAGGTACAACCGTGTCGTACTTCAGCTTCACCTTGACGCTGACGGTGGACGCCCCTTCGGGGGGCGCAATATAATCCTTCCATGTGGACAGCACCAATCTACCCGTAATGCGCTGCTCATATGGCGTATTCGGGTCATACTGGTTTTTATCCCAGACCACCGTGTCGCTCATGATCGTCGTTTTTTGGGGGTCACCGCGCATCACGTCCATCGAACCCGCTTCCGCCAATCCAAGTTGTTCAAACGCCGTACCAATGGGCTTGTCGGTGATGTCCTCGAAATTGGGATTGATTCTGACGATCGTGAGCGGGAGAACGTTCACGGTTACCGTGCAGGCTGCAGTTGTGTAGTTCCTGGAGTTTGTCGGCTTGAAAACGACCGTGCGCGTAAGCTGGCCGTATTTCAGCCCGATGCCGGGGTAGGCGGTGTCTCCGTACAGCAATTCGTCCTCATCAAACTCGAACGTGCCTTCGATCTCCTGACCGTTTGCCATCGCCTTTCCGCCCTTGAGACCGCTTGTCAGCGTCTCGTAACGATCCAGCGCATAGAAGGTTCCTTCAACCGTAGGCGGTGTGACAATGGTAGTCTGGAAGACCCGAGTATCCATAAGAGATACCTCAATGGTCGCTTTTACATCGGTTTCCGTAACGATTTTATCATGAAAATAGCTGTTGGCAACATCCAGCGTTCCGTAGATAGTCTGGGGTTCCAGAGAATTGGGATCATAGGCAGATGTGTCCCAAATGACCGGAATAGGGGCGAACATTGCGCCGGAGTCGGTTTTTACCGTGACGCCCTCCGTAGGGATTCCCAGCTCCGCAAGGGGCGTGCCCAGCGGTTTGTCCGTGATGGCAAACTTCGTAAGAACCTCCGTGATCGTATGCCGAATGCCGGTCACAATCACTTCACATTCCGCTGTTGTATATGCTTCCGTGTCATCGGGAGTGAAGATAACATGCAGGCGGTTTTCCCCAACAAAACTTACGCTCCCGCCATACTCTCCCTCGAATGCAAACTTACCGGGGACGACGGTATCCGTTCCCTTAACCTGCGCCACTCCGCCCTCGAGCGCTTCATCCAGAAACTGGGTGCCGACATATGTTTCGGCGGGCAGGGTTGGCAAGGTCGTGATGACGGTTTCCGAAGGCCCGCGCTTCGGGCAGCAGTCGTGTCCGTCCGCGTTGTGGGTGCAGCCGCTTACGGTACAGTAGCCATCGGCGTCCTTTCCGTGGAGGCATTCCTCGCCGCCGTCGCAGAAGCCGTCGCCGTTACCGTCGCCGTGCGCCCTCCAGTAGGCGTAGAGGGTCATTTTCATCCCACCGTCGATGGTGACAGTATCGCCGGGCTGGTATTGCGGGCTGTCGGCTCCGGCAGTGAGCGCCCAGCCGCCGAAGTGGGCATTTTCACGTGTCGGGATGGTATCGGGAATCACGAAGGTGTTTGTCTCGCCGGTCATGGCAGCCGGAGCGCCGGTGCCGCCGTTGGCGTCGAAGGTGAGGGTATACTCTGTCTCGCCCGCCTCCACGGTGAGTGTGACGGTTGCGCGAACGGAATAGATTTCGCCGTTGTTGTCAGAATTCACCGTGCAGACCAGAGGATATACGCCAGGTGTAATGTTCGTCAGAGTAAGCGTCGATCTCCAGCTCCCATTGGATGTCTGCACATCGACATTTTCCGCGGGTATGGTTCCGCAGTCCCAGGATGTGATGACAGCACCAGCGGCGGTAGCACCGCTGATCTGGTACACATCCGATCGGAACGTCACCGTTTCTCCCGCTTTTACCGTATGGGCATACCTGACGTCATACTCTTCACCGGTGCCTTTGCCCGCGCCGGTGATCTCGATGTACGAAATCGGAGCGCCAATGACACGGACATTCTGAATGCTGTCGGCCTTGCAAGCTTCATCTTTGGAACGCAGGAACACGCCGTCCTCTGTTTTATACACAATGCAACTGCCGAGAAGCGCCCCGACGTCGCCCATGTTATTCCGGATCGCGTCATATCTGCCGCCGCCTTTGCCGAGGATCGTGACGGCATTGTTCGTAAGAGAGCCAACCGTTCCGTAATTCGATATGGTAACGCTTCCGCCGTTTATGTTGATGCCACTCACGCGGACATTTGTTCTGGCGTCGCCGATCAGGACGGTACGTTTCCCGTCTACATTGATATCGATCGTACCGTCATAGTCTCTCAGCACCATTAGAAACGTCGCGCCTTCCCGCGCTAGCGCGGCCATTGCATCGTTGTACGAGCCAAAGTACGCAGTCTCCCTGCCGCTCTGTACCAGGAAAGTGGCTACGTAGCCGCATACGTCACACACGCCATAGTCAAAGCTGTGTGCTTCCATGGGGAGCGTCGTGTTGCAGCAATTGTATTTTGCCGTATGATGTACGTCGTCAGCGATATATTGCGGCGCCTGGGCATGGTTATCCTTATCCTTGGGGAGCATTATGTTCGAGATCCCCGTTGTGCCGGTGTTATCGGTAAAATACTTGTAGCACTGGCCGCAATGCCAGTATTCCACATGACCGATATCGGTACAGGTGCCAGGCAGTTCCGCGTGATAGGCACTTGCAGGGAAATAGTGTCCCTTCGCGGGAATCGCGATGGGCGCGGCAAGCTCCTTTGTGCAGTCCTCATCCGAGAATATCTTCCGGCACTTGTTGCTGTCCACATCGCTGCCGCACATCCAGTAGGATTCATAGCCCGCCTCGGTGCAGGTGGCTTCCTTTTTCGGAAAGTATTCCTTGTAGGCGATGCTCTTGTTGGAGGTCAGGGTCAGCACGATTAGATCATTGTTATTGCTGCTGCATGCCTTCCTGTAATTGGCAGTGGCGGAGACCGGCGTGTGGCAGGAATCCGAGTCGGTAAAGGTTCTTGTCTTGTTATACCGGTTCATCTCCTTCCCGCGCGGGCAGCCCGGCGTATCACATTGGAAGGAAATATCAAAATTCACCTTGATTTTCCGGTTTGCATCCCAGTCCGACAGGTCAACGCTGTTCAGGCATATATCCGTTATGGAGCCGGTATGCCCCGCCTCGCCGCACTGGTACTCGCTTGCGGACAGCGTGAATGTGGCATAGGACAGCGAATCATACAATTCGTCCGACATGGTTTCGCCGCTTTGCACGCTGATGAGATTTTCCGCGTCCAACGCGAGCGTATCCGGCGCATCTTCGGGAAGAGTCTCTTCGCCGCCCTCAATGCTTTCGGCATCATTTTCGCTCTCCGGCTGAGTCTCGTCCTTTTCAGTCTCGGGAACGACGGGCGCAGTGGTGGCTTCGGTTTCCCCGACATTCACCGGTTCGGCGGTGGGAGTGGTGGTCTCCGCCGGATTCTCCGCGCCCTCGACGTACTTGGCGCAGTCATGCAGGTGCGCACCTTCCGCGCCGCACACTGGGCAGTCTTCGTTCATGGCTTCTGCCGTGCAAGCCGTTTCGCAGATGCACACGGGGGCTGCTTCCCCGCCGTCCTCGGCAAAGGCCGGGATGGGCAGCGTGGAGAGCACTATGACAAACACGAGCAGGATGCTGAGCAGTCGTTTCTTCATAGCTGTTCCGTTCCTTTCAGTTCTGTGCGTTTCCCGTACTCCGCGGGAACGCGTGGTCAGCGCCATTCCGGGATGGTATATGCACCACCAGTATAACATACAGCTGGGATAAGCGCAACTGTTTTTCTCGTCGAATCGGAAAAATTTTTCCAGAAACGAGGTCCAAAAAACGCCGACATCGACTTTTTCCGGCGCATATGCTGTGATGAAACAAAAAAGCAGTCTCACATAGACAAACACCCCCATCCATTCCGCTTCCCGCGGAATGGATGGGGGTGCTGAGACTATGTCTTAAGCCCCGGTGAATGCGGTTTGGGGAATCGCTATTGCAGCTGCACACTTTCCGCAATCGGCAGAAGCGCCTCTGCGGTGAAACTGCTGCTGGACAGCCGGAACGAGATTCCTTTCTCAGGGGTGCCGATCAGCCATACTACTGCGGCGCTTTCGCCATTCTGTAATGCCGCTCCCGTGCAGCCGTGGACGGTTACCGGGTTTCCTCCGGTGCCGATAAGCATTTGAAGCACATCTTCCATATCGGTGCAGTCCGTAACATAGCTTTCATATTCCAAATAAATGTCCTGATTGGTCTTCGGGTTGAAGTACCAGCGGCGGACGTAGGAATACCAGTCGTCGGCGTTTTCCAGCGGCGCGCCTGTCAGCCCATCCTCCACCATGCCGTCAGGCAGGGCGGTGATCTGATAATCCCCCAGCTGTTCCAGCGCTTTCCGGATATCGTCCCAGCGGGTCGGCTTCAGTTCCGGGCCGATGCCCACGCTTTCGGCGACCGCGATCAGATCGACGTCCCCGCTGGCGCGCAGGGAGAATCCAAAGCCCCTGGCCGCGTCCGTCCAGACCAGCTCGCCGGGGCTTTTGTAGCCCACATTTCCATTGATTTTGACCTGCTCCGGCTGACCCATGCCATCAAACTGCCTGCCCCACTGGCTCAGGCGAAAGTAGAGGGTATATGTCAAGGTATCCCCCGCATCGTTTTCGTAGTCGATGGACTGCTCGCCGTAGGCCGGTTCAGCGACAAAGGTAATCTCATATCCCTCCGGCACGCTCTGGGGATACACAGGCTCCCAGCCTACATAAGAAGAAGCGTCCTGCTCCAGCTCGATGGTGTAATCCGGCCCCAGATAGTTGGAAGTCACTTCCAGCGGCTCGCCGGGAGCCGCGCTTTCCGCCATGGCGAGGATATCCACGGCATCGTCCTCCACGGAGAGCATGGCGTTGAAGCCCTCCTGCTCATTTTTCCAGAACAGCAGACGCAGACCGGAGCTGGTAGTCATCATCTTGGCGGGCTGCCCCGCCACGGTCAGCTCTTCCCAGACGCAGGAGTCCCGGGGCGGGTCGGAAATCGCGCTGAGGTCCGTGGTCAGGGATACATGATAGGAAATCACGCTGCCGCTTGCATCACAGGTGTAGCGGATCTCCTGTCCGCCATTGCCGCAGGGCGCTACATCCGTACAGGCGTAGCCCTCTGGAATCTGTCGGGGATACCATATGCTCCAGATTTTCCCCTGTCTGCACAGGAAGGACACGGGCAGTTCTTCGCCAAAATCCACGCTTTCCGCCACAGCCTTCAAATCGACTGCCATATCCTGCGTAAACAGGCCGGCATAGTAGCCATCGGCCTCGTTGTGCCACGACAGTGTCTGCGCGCCCTTTTCTGAAGTCTGCAAAACGGCATCCCAGCCGGACACCGTGAAGCTGGTTTCCTCCCTCGGCGGTGCCAGCACACCTTCAATAGCCTGACTGGTGGAAATGGTGAAGGAGATCATCTCCCCCGCGTCATTGCGGTAGCAAAGGTTCCGGGTGGTGTGATTCAGGGGCGAACCCTCTGCCAGACGGTAGCCCTCCGGCAGCTGCCGGGGATAGCAGCTTGCGATCACACTTCTGGCAGGCGTTGTGTCCGGCACATCTTCATCTGTTTGAGCAGTCGTTGGCACATTGTGCTGCACGAGCCTCATATGAATCCGGGCATAGGCCGCCACCGCGCACCCCACCAGCAGCAGCGTCAGGGCAATTACTGCGGCGATCAGCAGGGGTTTGCGAAAACGAATGCGCTTCTGACTGGCACTGTAATTTTTCGCTTCCTCGATGTACTTTGGGCTGATATAAGACAATCCAAGCAGCAATTCTTTGCCGTTCATACGCGGATTCCCTCCTTTTCCAGATAGATGCGCAGCTTTTCTTTGGTTCTGCTGAGCTGCATTTTTACCTTGCTTTCCGTCATGCCGTATTGCCGGGCAATTTCCGCGATGGTATCCACATACCAATACCGCCGCAGAAAAATCACCCGGCTGTCCTTAGGAAGGCTTTCCAGAAACGCATCCAGAATACGCCCCAGCTCTTTTCCCCGCATGGTACGCTCGTGACTGGCGTCCGGAATGCACTGCTCCATATCTTCCGTCAGCGAGACGACCTCCGCCTTTCGCTTTGCCGCCATGTTCCAGTCCAGTCTCGTCAGGGACAGATGGCGGCAGATGGCAGCAAGAAAAGCGAAGAAATATCTGGGCCGCTGGGGAGGAATCGCCTTCCATGTCTCCATGTACGTATCATTCACGCTTTCCTCCGCGTCTTCACGGCTCTGTAAGATGTTTTTCGCCAAAGCGTTCAGTCTCCTGCCATAAACGGCATCCGTTTCTTTTATGGCATCCTCGTTTCGTGCCCAGAACAATTCCACGATTTCCGCATCTTCCACTTTAGGTCGCTTCCTTTCTTTTGTTCCTCACCTTAGTAGTAGGGTTTTCTGTCAGGAAAGTCACATCTATGATACCATTTTTTCGAGAAAAGGAAAGGCCATGTGTTTTTATCGGCACCTGCTTTCAATATACCGCATTTTCCATTTTCCGGAATGCGCGAGGAAACCTCTTGCATCCTTTCCAAAATCGTAGTATCATGGATTACGATTTCGGAACTTTTCAGGGAAGGGGGATTATGGAACAAAATCTGCTGCCGCGCTGAAGGAAGAAGTTGAAAAAGCACACCGCCCGAAAGGCGGGAACTGACCCGCAAAACCGGCATGGGGCTTTCCATTACTTAAGGAAGTAATGATTGCATAGATTATCTGAAGATTTCTGCGTATGAGGGTGCGCAGGATATCTTCAGGGGCTTCGGCCCAAGAAAAGAAAGAAAAGAGGACACACTATGAGCAACACGACAAAGAAACGCTGGGGCGACCGGAAAGACGCCCGCTGGATCCGCGATATGGATTCGCTCCATGTCATTTTGCCGCATCTGATGAACCACCGCACGGATGCCGAGGTCTACGTCAACATGGAATTCGACGTGACAGAGGCGCTTCGCTACATCGCACGGAAGAACGAGGGCGAGGAAGAATACCGCGCCACGCTTTTTCACTGCATTCTTATGGCTGTCGCAAAAACGATATATCTTCGCCCGCAGCTCAACAGCTTCATCTCCGGCCGACGTTTTTACCAGCGCGACGAAATTACCCTTGGCTTCGTAGCCAAGAAACGCTTCGAGGATCACAGCGAGGAGTCCCTCGTGGTCATCTCCGCGCCGGAAGACTGGACGCTCACCGAGGTGACGCACCGGGTCGTCGGCAAGGTTCACAAGGCCCGCACGGAAAAGAACGACGGTGTGAATGGCGCGATGGACGTGCTCAAAAAGCTGCCGCGTCCGGTTCTGGCATTTGTCATCTGGATCATCAAGACACTGGACTTCTTTGGTAAGGTACCCGACTTCCTGCGGCAGGATGACCCGAACTTTGCCACCGTCTTCCTCACCAATCTTGGCAGCATCAAATGCCCGAGCGTCTACCATCATCTCAACAATTACGGCTCAAGCTCCATTATGGCGGCCATCGGCACCATCCGCAAGAGTGAGAAGATCGCCGGGGACGGCAGCCGCGAGGTGCGGGATGTGGTGGATATCGGTTTCACACTGGACGAACGCATTGCGGACGGCTTCTACTTTGCCCGTTCGCTCAAGATCATACAGCATCTGCTCACACACCCTGAACTGCTGGAACTGCCATTGAATCAGGAAGTAGCCTGCGGCTGATATCGCTGTCAGGCGCCTGTGGCCAGGTCATACCGTAGATGTGCTGCTTTCGGACTGTTACCCGCAGAGCGAATGGCAAGGATAACAGAAAGCGCTGTTTCCGGAAACCTGATACTATTTCCTGATTAAAATCTTTGATTTTAATCAGGAAGGCATCGCCTGATGGCGCTGCCGGTTTTGTGATTTATAAGGAAAGAAATCACAAAACAAGTCTCATATGAACTTCATGCCCTTCAGGCAATTAGGGTCTATCTGAAAACCGTCAACACGCCCAAACAGCGGGTCTTTTCCGTCTGCTGTGCACCATTTTCCCTTGCAATACACAAAGTATTCCTGCGGAAAAATGGCTTCATCAGACGAAAAATCCCTCGCTGTTGGTCATATTTCTGGTTTTCAGATAGACCCTAAAATCTTTTTTAAAGATTTTAATTGGAGTTTAGTATGAGGCAGCGCCTTCTTCCAAAATGCAAGCCCAGACACAGAGCGGTCGTATCGCTCGTGCCCGGGCTTATGTCTTTTTATCCGATTTGCCCGTCAGCTCTCCTGAAGCTGCTGCTTGCGGAACTGGAGGGTATAGAGCTGGTAGTAGCGCCCCTTCAGGTGGAGAAGCTCCTGATGGGTGCCCTGCTCCATGATCTCGCCGTGGGACAGCAGGATAATGTTGTCCGCATGCTGGATGGTGCTCAGGCGATGGGCTACGATCAGCATGGTGCCGATGTTCTTCATCTTCTCCAGAGAGTCCTGAATGAGTACCTCCGTCTCCGTGTCGATGTTGGCGGTGGCTTCGTCCAGGATCATGACGGAGGGCTTGTGCAGAATGGTCCGGGCGAAGCTCAGCAGCTGCCGCTGACCGGCGGAGAAGTTGTTGCCCTGCTCCCGGACGGCCTCGTCCAGACCGCCATCCAGCTTCCTGATGAAGCCGTCGGCGTTGACATACCGGCAGGCCTGCCAGACGTCTTCATCCGTCACGTTGTCGGAGCGCAGGACGATGTTGCTGCGGATGTCCCCCGCAAACAGGAATACATCCTGAAGCATCTGTCCGAAGTGGCTGCGCAGAGAGGCGATCTTAATGTGCCGGATATCAATGCCATCGATCAGAATTTGCCCCTTCTGGATATCATAGTTCCGGCAGATCAGGCTCAGAATGGTGGACTTTCCGGAACCGGTAGCCCCAACGAAGGCCACGGTCTGCTTGGGATACACATGGAAGGAAACGCCCTTCAGCACCCACTCGCCGGGATTATAGGCAAACCACACGTCCCTGAACTCGATCTCGCCCTTCATTTCCTTCAGCTCGATGGCGTCCGGCTCGTCCACCACCTCGGGAACCATATCCAGAATGGTGAATATCTTCTCCGCCGCGGCGAAGGACTGCTCCAGCATATCAAACTGCTCGGCCAGCGCCTGAATGGGGTTGAAGAACCGGGAGATATACATATAGAAAGCGACCACCGTCTCACTGGTAATGGTCTGGCCAAGGAAGGTCGTGTCCTTGATATAACCCTTGCAGCCGATATAGAAGAGGAACAGGTTGGATGTGACGAACAGCATGTATACCATGGGCCGGAAGATGCCGAAGACGAACATCCGGTTCATCTTGGTCTTCTCAAGGCGCTTGCTGCGAGCCAGAAATTCGTCCATTTTCCGCTGCTCTTGGTTGAATATCTGGGTGACCTTCATACCGGATAGGTTTTCGGACAGGTAGGTGTTCACATCCGTCCGGGCGTTGTTGACCGTGCGGTGGACATGGCGGGAGAACTTCTGAAAGATGATGGTAAAGAGCACCAGAAACGGCACAAAACACAGCACCATCAGCGTCAGGGCGTAATTCAGGATCAGCATGGCCGCCAGCACACCGATGATCACCAGAGAGTTCTTCGCCAGCGTCACCAGAATGTTGGTGAACAGGTAGCTGATGGAGTTGGGGTCGTTGGTGACTCTCGTCACCAGCTTGCCCACGGGGATCTGGTTCAGCTGGGCGTGGGACAGCTGCTCAATGTGGGTGAAGGTGTCCAGACGGATCTGGGACAGAATTTTCTGGCCGGTCTTCTGCAGGATCATGGCCTGAAAATAGGTGCAGACCATGGACACCGCCAGAATGCCCGCGTACACGGCGACCAGCGAATAGAGCCGGGAAAGCTCAAAGCTCTGCTTGATGGTACCCTGAATGTCTGCCACCAGCAGGGGGGACACCACATCATAGGCGATGGACACCAGCATAATGAGGAACACCAGAACGAAATCCTTTTTATAGGGTCTGGCATAGCCCAGCAATCTTTTGATGATCTCGCTGTCGGACATATGCCGTTCGCTGGTCTCCTCTTTGGTTTTTCGCTTCAGCACAGCATAGGCCGCAAGGAACAGGATCGTAAACACACCGATGACGGCGCAGACGATCAGAAGTGGAAGATACTCACGCATTGACCGCACCTCCTTCTTCCTCCAGCCGCTGCAGATCCACCATTTTGCGGTAGGCGGGGTTTTCCGCGTACAGCTTGTCATGGGTGTCAAAGCCCGCAAGACGGCCGTCCTCGATGAACAGGATCTTGTCCATCTGCTCGATGGTGGAAATACGGTGTGCAATGAGAATGGTGGTCTTGCCCGCCCGGGTGGCGCGCAGATTGTCCAGAATGGCCTTTTCCGTTTTGGTATCCACGGCGGACACGGAATCATCCAGAATCAGAATGGGCGCATCCTTCATCAGCGCCCGGGCGATGGAGATACGCTGCTTCTGGCCGCCGGAGACGGTAACGCCCCGTTCGCCCAGTACCGTCTGATAGCCCATCTGGAATTCGGAGATATTGCCGTCAATATCCGCCAGCTTTGCTGCCCGGCGGATCTCCTCAGAGACGGTTTCGGACTTGCCGAAGGCGATGTTGTTCTCAATGGTGTCCGAGAACAGGAAGTTGTCCTGAGGCACATAGGCGCAGGCGTCACGGACGGAGCGGATGGAGAGGTCGTTCACATCCCTGCCGTCCAAGAACAGCTGCCCGTCGTTTACATTGTAAGTGCGCAGGATCAGGTCTACCAGAGTGGTCTTGCCGGAGCCGGTCTTGCCCACCAGACCGATGCTCTCGCCGGGGCGGATGGTAAAGGACACATGCTCCAACGCGGGGATATCCCCGTCGGGGTAGGTAAAGCTGAGGTCGCGGAATTCAATCTCGCCCCTGGGGTCCGTCAGCTCCTGAACGCCGGGGCGGTCAAAAACGTTTTTGGGCGCGTCCAGCAGCTCACTGATCCGCTTCAGGGACGCTTTGCCCCGGGAGGTCATGTCGATCAGATCGGCCACAGCCATAATGGGCCAGACCACGGCGTTGAAATAGCCGATAAACTCCATAAGCTGACCGGCGTTGAACTGACCCTTGTAGACCAGATAGCCGCCGTAGCCCAGAATCACGCAGATGACGCTCTCCACGAAGGTGGTCACCAGAATCCGCATCAGTACGGAGGTTTTTGTAAAAGCGATGTTGGAGTCCTCGCTGTCCCGGTTCAGCTTTTCAAAGGCCATCAGCTCCTTGGCCTCCTTCACAAAGGCCTTGATGACGGCAATTCCGGAAAAGCTCTCCTGAGCGAAATCGGACAGATCGGAGAAGCACTTCTGCCGGTAGTCCCACTTCCGGGTCATGTTCTTGCCCACCACCGCGGCGCTGGCGAACAGCAGCCCCATGGGGATCAGGGACAGGACGGTGAGCAGGTGATCCATGCGCCACATTCTGGTAATGGCCAGAGAACACAGAATGATGGGGTCAAAGAACTGCATGAAGCCCCAGCCGTAGCACTCCTGAACAGTGTCCAGATCGTTGGTGAACAGGCTCATCAGATTGCCCACCTTGTTCACCTGATAATACTCCCGGCTCAGGTCTTCCGCGTGGCGGAACATCTTATCCCGCAGGTCCGTCTCCACCTTAGTAGCCGCGCCAAAGATCGTTACCCGCCACAGGAAACGGCCGAAGACGATGGCAAGGATGATGCCGACCATGGGCATGCAGATCCTGTCCAGCAGGAACGCCATATCAAAAGGCACCTGTACGCCGTTTTCCACAATGTATCCTTGATTCAGTCCATTGATGACCAACTGATAAATTTCAGGCACCTTCAGCTGCAAGTAGTCCACGGTAAACAACGCCAGCAACCCCGTTAGCAGAGCCAGCGCGTACTTGCGGTAATAGACGTTGATATGCTTGCCGAAAATCAAGAAAATTCCTTCTCCTCTCTCTTAGGGTGTATCTTAAAACCGGAAATATGACCAACAGAGAGGGATTTTTCGCCTGATGAAGTCATTTTTTCGCGGAAATACTTTGTGTATTGCAAGAAAAAATGGCGCACAGCGGGCGGAAAAGACCCGCTGTTTGGGCGTGTTAACGGTTTTCAGATAGACCCTAATAAAAACTCCAATGAAATCGGTCGATTTTCCCCGGTTTCTCTTGCCGCTTCCCTTACGCACGTTCCGGGAGCGGCGGACAGACTCTTGTCATTGTAGCACAAGCATTCGTTTTATGCAAGGAAAAGTTAGAAGGCTTTACGCAGCAATCTTATACTATTTCCTGATTAAAATCAAAGATTTTAATCAGGAAATAGTATAACACACATTTGGATTTTTCCAGTAAGGTCTCGTCTGCAAATGCCATTCTGCCTTGCTACCCTCAAACTCTCCGGGCGGAGCCTATCGGACAATAAAAAATTGCTCCGAAGCATAACGCATCGAAGCAATTTTTGGTGCGAGTGGTGATACAGAACTTTTTGAAAAAGCCAGTAATATCAACGGTTTTCAAGGCGGACGAGTAGCAAATAACTTGTATATATCCCCTTTTCGGGCGACTGTTTTTAAGACAGCCGCCCTTTTTCTATACCCAAATTCAAGTGTCGTGATTAGGGTGGAAAATCTGCTGTTTCTTTCGCTGTGGCTTGCGTTCTGAACAGGGCGCGGGTGTTTTCCCATGTGGGAGGCAGCGGAAGCGTGCAGACGAACAAACCGCCCAAAATCAACACTTTTCATTTTCAGAGGAAGGAGGTGCGAAGATGGCTGTATTCCGTATCGAAAAGACCAGAGATTACACGGTCATGTCCAACTACCATCTGCGGGATATGTCGCTGTCGCTGAAAGCGAAGGGACTTTTATCTCTCATGCTGTCCCTGCCGGAGAATTGGGACTACACCATGAAGGGGCTTGCCCGTATCTGCAAGGACGGCATAGACAGCATCAGCGGCGGCATCCGAGAGCTGGAGGCGCACGGCTATCTGATCCGTGCGCGTGTCCGTGGCGCAAACGGGCAGCTCGGCTCTATCGAATACACTATTCTGGAACAACCTAAAGCGCCATCACCTGCACAGAAAAAACCTATACGGGAAAATCCCGTACAGGTGAATCCAATGTTGGATGCTCCAATTCAGGAGAACCCCGCCCAATTAAATAAAGAAGAATCAAGTAACTATCCATCAAAGACTGATCTATCAATTACGCAAGAATCAAGTCCTATCCTATCAAGTCCCCCAGCCCCCAGGGAGCGGACCGGACAGGACGGGATGCGAAAGCGGGAAAGCTATCGGGCATTGATCTTGGAGAACATCGAATATGACGTTCTTTCGCAGAACGTGCAGTTGGATAAAGACCGGCTGGACGAGCTGGTGGAGCTCATGGTGGATACCGTCTGCTCCAACCGGGAGATGATCCGCGTGGCCGGGGATGATTACCCGGCCGAGGTCGTTCGGTCGCGGTTCCTGAAGCTGAACGCCTCGCATATCGAGTATGTCCTTGACCGGATGCGGGAGAACACCACCTATGTCCGCAACATCAAGAAATATCTGCTGGCGGCGCTGTATAACGCCCCGGTCACGATGGACAGCTATTACACGTCCCTTGTCAGCCATGACCTGTACGGCAGCGGAGATCGGAGGTGAACGCCTTGCAGGAAGAAATCACGCAGAAAACCCTTGCGCTTTGTGTGGAGGCCAGCAAAATGACCGCCCAGCTCTTGCAGCAGGCCATGAAGAAGGTGCTGGCGGATATGGAGAAGCACAAGAAAAATCCCCCACTCCGGCACGGCAAGCAGACGCTCCGGCAGCTTATGAAGCATAACACCGGCGTATCCAACATCGAGATCACGGATCAGAATATCCGGGCCTTTTCTTCCACGGCGATGAAGTACGGCCTGGATTTTGCGTTGAAGAAGGACACTTCCGGCGAGCATACCCGTTACCTGGTGTTCTTCAAGGGCCGGGACGCCGATGTGATTACAGCGGCCTTCCGGGAGTTTTCCGCTAAAAACCTGAGCCGCGAGAAAGCCCCTTCCATCCGGCGCAAGCTGGAAAAGGCGCAGGAGCAGTCCAAAACGCAGCACAAGGAGCAGGAGCGCGGCGAAAAGGTCAAGACCAGAGAACGGAGCGTGGAGCGATGAAGGACAAACTCAAAAAATATCTTCTGCCAAACCTGCCGTATCTGTTCTTCGTATATCTCTTTGATAAGCTCTGCCAGGCGGTGCGGCTGGCGCCGGGGCTTGACACCTCGGAAAAGCTGCTGCATATCGGGCAGGGCTTCCAGACTGCATTTGCCAGCTCCGCACCCAGCTTTCATGCGCTGGATATCTGCGTCGGTATCCTCGGCGCGGTTCTCGTCCGGCTGGCGGTGTATGTCAAGAGCAAGAACGCGAAGAAGTACCGCAAGGGCATCGAATACGGCTCTGCCCGCTGGGGCACGGCGGCGGATATCGCGCCCTACATAGACCCCGTTCCCGATTGGAACATCCCCCTGACCCGGACAGAAGGCCTCACCATGACCAGCCGACCGAAGCAGCCAAAGTATGCGAGAAACAAAAATATCCTCGTCATCGGCGGCTCCGGCAGCGGCAAGACGCGGTTCTTTGTCAAACCGTCCATCATGCAGATGCACAGCTCCTATGTCATCACCGATCCCAAAGGGCAGCTTTTGAAGGAAACGGGGAAAATGCTCCTGCACGGTGGGCCGAAGCGGGACGAGAACGGAAAGCCGGTGCGGGATGGTCGCGGTAAGGTCATCTATGAGCCCTACCGTATCAAAGTCCTGAACACCATCAATTTTTCCAAAAGCATGAAATATAACCCGCTGGCCTATGTGCGCTCCGAGAAGGATATCCTCAAACTGGTCAATGTCATCATTGCCAATACGAAGGGCGACGGCGAAAAATCCTCCGAAGATTTTTGGGTCAAAGCCGAGCGCCTTTTATACTGCGCCCTGATCGGCTACATCTGGTATGAGGCGGAGCCGGAGGAACGAAACTTTATTACGCTTCTGGACTTGCTGAACGCCTGCGAAGCCAGAGAGGACGACGAGACCTATAAAAGCCCCGTAGATATTCTCTTTGACGATCTGGCGAAAAAGCAGCCGGAACACTTCGCCGTCAAGCAATATGTCAAATTCAAAATGGCGGCAGGCAAAACACTCAAAAGCATTTTGGTGAGCTGCGGCGCCCGCCTCGCGCCCTTCGATATCAAGGAGCTGCGGGACATTATGACAGAGGATGAATTGGAGCTGGACACGATGGGCGACCGGAAAACGGCGTTGTTCCTCATTATGAGCGATACCGATACCACCTTCAATTTCGTCATTGCCATGCTGCAAAGCCAGCTTTTCAACCTGCTCTGCGACAAGGCGGACGATTTCTATAACGGGCGACTGCCTGTCCACGTGCGGTGCCTCCTGGACGAGTTTGCCAACATCGGTCAGATACCGAACTTTGATAAGTTGATCGCCACCATCCGAAGCCGTGAAATATCGGCTTCTATTATTTTGCAGTCGCAAAGCCAGTTAAAGACCATCTACAAGGACGCGGCAGATACCATCGTCGGCAACTGTGACAGCACCTTGTTTTTGGGAGGCAAGGAGAAAGGGACGTTGAAAGAGATTTCAGAGCTGCTGGGCAAGGAGACCATTGACAGCCTGAGCCAGTCCGAAAATCGCGGCGCGCAGACCTCTCACGGCCTCAGTTATCAGAAATTGGGAAAGGAGTTGATGACCCAGGACGAAATTGCTGTCATGGACGGCGGCAAGTGTATTTTGCAGCTTCGGGGCGTGCGTCCGTTTTTCAGCGACAAGTTTGATATCACGAAGCATCCCCGCTACCAATACCTGTCCGACGCCGACAAGAGAAACGTCTTTGACGTAGAACGGTACATGAAACGCAGACCGGCCATTGTAAAGCCGGACGAGCCTTTCGATATGTACGAATTGAACGCATCCGATCTGGAACCCGACAACAACAATTCTACAAAACGAAAGGAAAAATGATCTATGGATTTCTTCAACAGTGCTATTGACGTATTGCAGACTCTCGTGATCGCCCTGGGCGGCGGCCTGTGCGTGTGGGGCGGCATCAACCTTCTGGAAGGTTACGGCCAGGACAACCCTGCGGCCAAAAGCCAGGGTGTCAAGCAGCTCGTCGCGGGCGGCGGCGTGGCGCTGATCGGCGTGACCCTGATCCCCCTGCTGTCCGGTCTGCTGGGCTGAGTCCTATCAAAATCTCAGGGGCGGCTCCCGTTTCACGGCGGGAGTCGCCTCCAAGGAGGTGATCTCCCGTGATAATCGACACGATCCAGGAATGGTTCAGGGAGGTGCTGATCGACGGCATCATCTCAAACCTTTCCGGGACCTTTGATACCGTGAATACGAAGGTGGCCGAGATCGCAGGCGAGGTCGGCATGACGCCCTCCGGCTGGAACGGCGGTATCTTCAACATGATCCGCAGCCTGTCCGAAACGGTCATTGTCCCCATTGCAGGCATCATCCTCACCTTCGTCATGTGCTATGAGCTGATCCAGTTGATCGTCGAGAAAAATAATCTCCACGATTTTGACACCTGGCTTTTCTGGAAATGGATATTCAAGACCTTCTGCGCGGTGCTGATCGTCACGAACACCTGGAATATCGTCATGGCGGTGTTCGACGTGGCGCAGAGCGTGGTCGATCAGAGCGCAGGCGTCATCATCTCCGACGCGGGGATCGACATTTCCAGCGTCGTGGGTGATCTGGAAACAACGCTGGCGGACTGGAGCATTGGTTCTCTGCTGGGGCTGTGGTTTCAAAGCGTCTTTGTGGGCCTCTGCTCCCATATCCTCACCATTGCCATCTTCCTTGTGATCTACGGAAGAATGATCGAGGTGTACTTGACCGTGTCCGTGGGGCCGATCCCGTTTGCCACGATGGTCAACCGGGAATGGGGCCATACGGGACAGAATTACTTGAAATCCCTGCTGGCGCTGGGCTTTCAGGCGTTTCTTATCATGGTCTGCGTCGGCATCTATGCGGTGCTGGTACAGAACATCGCCGTGGGGGATGATATCACCGTGGCGATCTGGGAGTGCATGGGTTACACGGTGCTGCTGTGCTACACGCTGTTCAAGACCGGCAGCCTTGCAAAAAGCCTGTTTGGAGCGCATTAAAGGAGGTATCAATTTTGGCATACGTAACGGTCCCGAAGGACCTGACAAAAATCAAAAGCAAGATGCTGTTCGGACTGACGAAGCGGCAGCTTGTGTGTTTCGGATCGGCGGCGCTTGTGGGAGTGCCGCTTTTCTTTTTGAGCAAAGGCAGTATGGGCATGACCTCGGCGGCGCTGTGCATGATCCTTGTCATGCTCCCGTTCTTCCTGTTCGCCCTCTATGAGAAAAACGGGCAAACGCTGGAAGTGATCCTGGGGCACCTGATCCAATGCAAGTTTATCCGTCCCAAGCGGCGCATCTATCAGACCAACAACGCCTATTCCGCCCTGGTGCGGCAGGCAAAACTGGAAAAGGAGGTACGGGCGATTGCTGAAAAGAGCGGCAAAACCGGAAAACACGCAGCCCGCCGCAAAGCGTAAGCTCACGCGGGCGGAGCGAAAGCAAATTGAAGCCATCATCCGGCAGGCAAAGGGCGACGGCAAGCCCCATACCGTGCAGGACAGCATCCCATTTCGGAATCTGTACCCGGACGGTCTGTGCAGGCTGGATGACCGGCTTTTCTCCAAGACCATAGCCTATGAGGACGTCAACTACCGCCTTGCGGGGCCGGACGATCAGCGGGATATCTTTGAACGCCTCTGCGATTTCTATAACGGCTATGATCCCTCCATCGGTGTGCAAATGACCCTGAGCAGCCGCCATGAGGACAAGAACGGAAACCTGTTCGGCATGGACGCCCAGGGCGACGCGCTGGACGATATGCGCGTGGAGGCCTCTGGCATCCTGCAAATGCAGTATGAGCGCGGCAACAACGGCTTTGTGAAACGCAAATATGTTACGCTGACCATTGAGGCGGAAAATCTTCCGTCAGCGCGGGCAAGGTTTTCCCGGATCGAGGCGGACACCCTGAACCGCTTCAAGGTCATGGGCGCGGGCGCAAGGGTGCTGGACGGCAAAGAACGGCTGGCGCTGCTGCATGGCCTTCTCCATCCGGAGGGCGGAAGGTTCGCCTTTGAATGGGACTGGCTCCCGGCAAGCGGCCTGTCCGTCAAGGACTTTATCGCGCCTTCTTCCTTCGAGTTTGGCGAGACGCGGCGTTTCCGCATAGGAGAAATGTACGGTGCGGTGTCCTTCTTGCAGATATTGGCCCCGGAGATCCAGGACCGTATCCTCACGGATTTCATGGATGTGGAGGGAAACCTTCTTATCACCATGCACGTCCGCGGCATCAACCAGAATGAGGCCATCAAGATGGTCAAGCGCAAGATCACCGATCTGGACGCCATGAAGATCCAGGAGCAGAAGAAGGCCGCACGGAGCGGCTACGATCTGGATATCCTCCCCTCCGACCTCTCCACCTACGGCGGCGCGGCGAAAAATCTCTTGCAGGATTTGCAGAGCCGCAACGAGCGAATGTTCAATATGACCTTCCTCATGCTGCATCTGGCGCCCACGAAGCAAAAGCTGGAGATCGCCGTTTCGCAGTCGGCCAGCGTCGCCCAGACCCACAACTGCATTCTGACCCGGCTGGACTTCCAGCAGGAGGACGGGCTTATGTCCTCGCTGCCGCTGGGCCTCAACCGTATCAAGATCGAACGCAGCCTCACCACTTCGGCGCTGGCGGTATTTGTCCCCTTCGTCACCCAGGAACTTTTCATGGGCGGCGACGCCATGTACTACGGTCTAAACGCCCTCTCCAACAACATGATCCTGCTGGACCGCAAGCAGTCCCGTTGTCCCAACGGTCTTGTATTCGGCACGCCGGGCAGCGGCAAGTCCATGAGCTGCAAGCGGGAGATCACCTATGTCATGCTGACCACAAAGGATAATGTCATCATCTGCGACCCGGAGGATGAATACTCCCCGCTGGTGAACCGGCTGGGCGGCCAGGTGATCCGGCTCTCTCCCAACAGCCGCGACTATGTGAATCCCCTGGATATCAACCTCAATTACAGCGAGGAAGAAAACCCGCTGGCGCTGAAAAGTGATTTCGTGCTGTCCTTCTGTGAGCTTATCATGGGCAGCAAGACAGGGCTGGAGGCCATCGAGAAAACCGTCATTGACCGTGCCGTGCAGAAGATCTATCAGCCGTACTTCGCGGATCCCCGGCCGGAGAATATGCCGATCCTCTCCGACCTCATGGCAGCTCTCACCGCCCAGCATATCCCGGAGGCGGACCGTGTGGCCCAGGCGCTTGACCTGTATGTGAACGGCTCTCTCAACTTCTTCAACCACCGGACCACCGTGGATATCCGCAACCGCCTTGTCTGCTTCGACATCAAGGGCCTTGGCAAGAACCTGAAAAAGCCGGGGATGCTCATTGTCCAGGACGCGGTGTGGAACACCGTCACGGTGAACCGCTCCATTGGACGGGCCACCTGGTATTTCGTGGACGAATTCCACTTGCTCTTGAAGGAGGAACAGACGGCGGCATACAGCGCGGAGGTCTGGAAGCGTTTCAGAAAATGGGGCGGCGTCCCGACTGGGGCGACGCAGAACCCCAAAGACCTGCTTTCCTCGCCGGAGATCGAAAACATTCTGGAAAACAGCGATTTTATCTATCTGCTGAACCTCTCCGCAGGCGACCGCAAGCTGATGACGGAGCGGCTGAACATCTCCGCAGAGCAGCTTGCCTATGTGACCAACGCGGACCCCGGCAGCGGCCTTCTGTTCTTCCAGAATGTGATCCTGCCCTTCCGGGACGAGTTCCCGAAGGATACGGAGTTGTACCGGCTTCTCACGACAAAGCCCAGCGAGGTTTCCCACGATGGGGAAAGCGGATAAGGAAAGGATGGAACAAGATATGAAATATGTGATCGACAGCAAGACCTATGAAAACCATATCAATGATGAGGTGCATCTGTACGGACTTCTCCATCAGCTCGCCTTCCTCGCCGAAAAGGCGAAGGACGAGAAGGATCTGGAAAATCTGGTTGAGACGGCAAAGCGCTACGGAGAGATCGCGGAGGAAAAGTTCGCCGCATGGCGCATCCCCGGCCGCTATCTGGTATTTGGGGACAGGAAGGACCTTGCCGAACTGAAAGCGGCGGAGCTCACGCCCTTGACCGCCGTGCTGAAAGAGCACGACGCAAAAATCAGGGAAAAGCAGCGCGCCGCCACCGCTGATGATCCCGCCTACATCATCTCCGGCAGCGCCTTCCGTATGCTGGTGGGCGATCTCTTTGACCTGCTGGCGCAGTACGGTTTCATCCGCAATCGCGTTCTGGAAGTGAAAACGGAGCGGCAGCTTGCGCGGATGCAAAAGAATCTCTCCGGCGAGCATCCGGCGATCCACAGGATGTACCGCAGGTGGGGCATCCCGGATAGTACGGGTGTTACAGGCTTCGATATGCTGGAAAGCGCTATTCGCCGGACGCACCTGACGCCCTATAATCCGGACGGCAGCGAGGATGACGATGACTGAACGGATTTATGTGGGTGCCTGTTCTTGAAATAGCATTCCAGAAGGTAATTCATCAGTGCTTTTTGTTGTAAAAATGGATAGTATGAAACTCAGTAGCAAAATTACTATCCACATAAAAAAGGATGTGATATACTTAGTGAAAATATATTGATTGGAGGAGTAATATGCCGTGTATTGATTTTCGCGAGATACCTGAAGCTCATGTTGCATCCGGTAATCAAGACTCATTTGAATTGTTTGCCAGAGACTTCCTGACGGAAATCCTAAACTTCAAAATTCTGTCTGAGCCAAGTCGCGGTGCTGATGGAGGAAAAGATATTTTAGCCGAGGAGATACAATTTGGAACTCTCAGCACTAATCATACTATTTGGCTTATTAGCTGCAAGCACAAGGCTCATTCTGGAAAATCTGTTACACCTGATGACGAAGCGAACATATCGGATAGGATTGAGCAATTTGAGGCTGATGGTTTCATAGGGTTCTATTCCACCCTACCGAGCGGAGGATTAAATACACGTCTTGATTCGTACAAAGGTAAATATAAGATTCAGGTATTTGACCGAGAAAAAATAGAAAGCAGCATTTTAGAGCATAAACGCTATGACTTATTCCGGCGGTATTTCCCTGAATCCTATGCGAAATGGATTGAGGACGAACGCAAAAGGCTTCCGTCAAAAATTCTGGCATCATATGAGCCACTAAAATGCGCAGTATGCGGCATTGATTTACTAAACCCAGAAAACGATGATCACGGAATAGTGGGATTTGTTACAGACCCCGCAACGCACAAATGTGTTCATTGTTATACAGCTTGTCGAGGCAACTGCGACGAAAAGATGGAGGCTTACTATGCTGCGCGAAGGCAATATACCGGCTGGAATGATATTAACGACTTGCTGATTCCGACAATCTTTTTGCAAAAAAATATGGCTATTATAAATCAGCTACATGATGGGCTGCTCGAATTTGACGATGACGGGCTTGAGGAATACAAGCAAATCTTAATAAGGATATCTCAGTATGTGTTTAGACATCAGACAGAGAACGATCTTAGCAGAATTAAGCAATTATCCATGTTACCAGAAGGAATATAGTGGGGACCTCGCTTCAACCGAAGCGAGGTTTTTCTATGCCCAAAATCAGGAGGTGAATACAAAATAGCGAATCAACTGACCCATGTGAGCCTGTTTTCCGGCATTGGCGGGCTTGATTTGGCGGCAGAGGCGGCGGGCTTCCGCACCGTCTGTCAATGCGAGTGGGCGGACTATCCCTATTCCGTTCTGGAAAAGCACTGGCCGGAGGTGTCAAAATTCCGGGATATCACAACTTTTACAA
>ENA-OZEP01000143-OZEP01000143.1-human-gut-metagenome-genome-assembly--contig:-NODE-143-length-38717-cov-5.791009_pt1 | contig 38717 bp, 29 predicted proteins | sample MGYA00245074_ERZ653621 | MGnify/ENA primary metagenome ERZ653621 (study PRJEB26926, sample SAMN06165020) | human gut metagenome | biome: ENVO:00009003; feature: ENVO:2100002; material: ENVO:00002003...
AGATAGGCTCCGGTCTCGTGGGCTCGGAGATGTGTATAAGAGACAGCTATATGGACTCAGAGAAATTTCATGCTCTTTTAAAAGCAATAGAATGCGGCAGTCTCACCGGAGCCGCCGAAGAGCTCGGTTACACCCAGGCGGGACTCACGCATATGATGAACCGACTGGAAAAGGAAATCGGTGTTTCGCTTCTCCAGCGAACAAAACTCGGAGTAAAGCTTTCCCCCGACGGCAAGAACCTTTTGCCGTATATCAAAAACTTCACCGATGCCGCCTCGGCTCTCGACACGGCAATCGGAAACATAAAGGCGGACGACAACAAGGTAATAAGAATCGCCGCATATTCGAGCATTGCGAACCATTGGCTCCCTGTTATTATAAGCAGTTTTCGCAAAGAAAATCCAAATGCAAAATTTGAGCTTCACGTCGGCTTGCCGGAGGAAATTTCACGTCTTGTTGCAAACAGTGAGGTTGACCTCGGCTTTATGAGCCTTATCAAAAACAATAAGTTCGATTGGATTCACCTGCTTGACGACCGTATTTTTGCAGTTCTTCCGCCGAACGACACCAACTCTGACGATTACATTACGATGGACTTTTTTCAGGACAAATCATTTTTCATTCCTACCTACGGTGCAGACGGTGATATCTTGAGAATCATTCAGGAAAGCGGAATCGAGCCGAACATAAACTCGACGACTGTTGACGATGCAACCGTTGTTTCAATCGTCAGCCACGGCTTGGGCTACAGCATATTGCCGAAGCTCATTCTTGACGGAATGAAAGGAAATGTCATCACAAAGCCTCTCTACCCCGATGAGCACCGTGACCTCGGCATTATCGTAAAGTCCAAGAATACAATGCCTCTCATCGTTCAAAAATTCGTCGCCTGCAGTAAAAAAGTTATTAGAGAGATTGAAGAATAGAATAAAGCTCCTCTGAGCTCAGCTTCATCCATGATGAATAATTATACCACGCAATTTGCACATCTCATTTGTATGGTAATTACCTTAAATAACAACAGCAAAGGCTGTGGCAAAGTTCATTTTGCCACAGCCTGTTTTTATATTTCTTTCTTTTCAAGCATTTCTTTAACGTCAAGCAAAGATGGAAGAACAAGCTTTGCCATTTTTCTTGACTCCTCGGACGGCTGCTTCAGATCAGGAATACAGATAACGGGAATTCCGGCGGCATAGGCAGCATGGATCCCCGCGTCACTGTCCTCCAACACAAGACACTCCTCTGCCCTTGCACCTGCCTTTTCTTTTGCTTTTAGGAAAACATCGGGTGCCGGCTTACTGTGCTCTATTTCATCGCCGAAAACTCCGCCGTCGAAATATCCGTCTATGCCGTTTCCGGAAAGAATCGTATGCGCCCGCTCTTTTCCGCTCGACGAAGCAAGATAGATGCCGTAGTCTTTATTTTTGAGAAAATCAAGAAGCTCTTTGGCACCCTTTTTGAGCGGAACACCATTCGTGCTTAGATATTCCTTCTCCGCCTCATGAGTTAGCTCCAAGCCCTTTTCCACATCAAACGGTAAATCATAGTTTTCAATCAATTCCGTAAGATTGCGTACAGCCGTTCGTCCGCAATAAACATTGGTATATGTTTTTAAAGAAAATTCAATTTCCTTTTCAGCAAGTATCCTTTTATAAAATTCATAAGTCATCAATTCGCTGTTGACCAACAGACCGTCAAGGTCAAAAATCACTGTTTTAATCATAGCTTCACCGCCTTTAGTTTAATTCATTGTATCACAAGATTAAAATAAAATAAAGTGCCGTTTTTGCAAGGGCGTATTTCTATTTTGCGAATGGATTATCTTGACTTTTTCACTCAATATGATATCATAAAACAAACCGAATAAAGGAGTTTTAAAATGGACAGAACAGTAAAAATAGGTATAATCGGATGCGGCGGAATTGCTAACGGAAAGCATATGCCCTCGCTCAAGAAAATAAAGAATGCTCAAATGGTTGCTTTCTGCGATATTATCGAAGAAAGAGCGGTCAAAGCGGCTGAAGAATATGGCGTTGAAGGCGCAAAGGTCTACACGGACTATAAGGAGCTTCTCAAGGATAAGGATATTGAGGTTGTTCACGTCTGCACGCCGAACCGCTCACACGCTTTTATTTCAATTGATGCCATGGAAGCAGGCAAGCATGTAATGTGTGAAAAGCCGATGGCAAAGACATATAAAGAGGCCAAAGAAATGCTTGACACTTCCGAAAGAACCGGTATGAAGCTCACTATCGGATACCAGTCACGCTGGAGAGCGGATTCGCTCTATCTCAAAAAAATGTGTGAGGACGGCGAGCTTGGCGAAATATATTACGGCAAGGCTATTGCGCTTCGCCGACGTGCTGTTCCGACATGGGGCGTTTTCCTCAACGAATACGAGCAGGGCGGCGGTCCGCTCATTGATATCGGCACCCATGCGCTTGATCTTACCCTTTGGATGATGGATAATTACAAGCCGAAGATGGTAGTCGGCACAACTTTTGAAAAGCTCAAAAATCAAAAGGACTGCGGCAACGCTTGGGGCGACTGGGATCCGGAAAAATTCACGGTTGAGGACGCTGCGTTCGGCTTTATCGTTATGGAAAACGGAGCAACGATAATGCTCGAATCCAGTTGGGCTTTGAACATCAGAAATCCTAAAGAGGCCATAACAATGATTTGCGGCACCGAGGGCGGCGCAGATATGTTTGACGGTCTCAATATCAACTTTGTTAAGAACGGCAGACAATGCGTTCTTAAGCCCGATCTTGATGCCGGCGGAGTTGCGTTTTATGACGGCGACGGTGATGAGGATCCGTCAGTGCTTGAAGCGAGAGCATGGCTTGATGCCGTTATCAACGACCGTGAGCCGCGCACAAAGGCAAGTCAGGCGCTTGTTGTAACACAGATTCTTGAGGCCATCTATGAATCGGCTAAGACAGGAAAGCCAATTTATTTTGATGAATAAGCAACAGCTTCAAAGGATTGATTGTATGAGAGATATAGAAAAAGTTCGCCGCTTTTTTGAGGGAGACAGATATGCCGTTGAGGTTACGGGTGTAAAAATTGACGAGGTTGATGACTGCTATTCGAAATGCAGTCTCGACCTTGATAAACGGCACTACGGAGCACACGGTCAAGTCATGGGCGGAGTTATGTTCACTCTTGCCGACTTTGCTTTCGCCGTTGCAACCAATACTTCCGAGAGCTTCACCGCCACGGCAGACAGCCACATCAGCTATCTGACATCATCAAAGGGTAAGAAGCTTTTCGCCGAGTGCAGAAAAGTCAAGGAGGGCAGAAAGCTCTGCTTCTATGAAATAACGATAACAGACGATCTCGGTGCCGAAATTGCCGTTATCAGCACGACCGGATTTCACATCGGAGATTAACGAGGTAAAAGCATGACACAGACTTTTTTATGTATCATAACATCAATCTTGATGTTGGTTGCCCCGATTTTCAATCTTAAACCGACTCCAATTACTATGCCGGAGAATCTCGCTGCCGAAAGCGAGCCGACAACAGATGAGATGCGCACCTACGACCGAGTTGACGGTGTAAATGATTCCGTTTTCTATATTGCAAGACCGAACGAGAAAAACTATAAGACCGTCAACGCTTCGGATTTCGGCGTGAGCACAGCGGCAGATGACAACTATTCGGCATTTTGCAAGGCGATTGAATATTGCAAAGCCAACCCGAATATTACGCTCAAGGTTGACGGCGGTAAATACTATTTCCGAACCGACAAAGCAATCATGCTCGACGGCCTTAAAAACGTTCTCATTGATGCCGACGGAGCACAGTTCATTTTTGAGAACCCGAATTATTTTAATATTGTAAACTGCAACTGCATTGAGATCCGAGGTCTCGGCATAACATGGAACCTTGATGTTTCAAGACTCGCTTCGCTTGTGAAGATAAGAAATGCGAGCAAAGAGTCTCACAGCTTTGAGCTTGAATTTACCGAGCTTAATGAGGTTTCGGCAGATATCCCGATAATGGCGTTTACAAAGTATGACCCTGAGACCCTCACTCCCGGAACAAGGCAGGATTTCAAAGAAAACTATGTGTACCAATTCCCCGGCAGCATTAAAACCGTTGAAAAAACCGGGCACAACGTGCTGAAAGTCACACACGACGGCTCACTTGATAATTATACGGACGGTGAGGTTTATCTTCTGCGCCACCATGTTTACGGCGGCAATGCATTCAATGTATACAACACGTCGAACATCACTTTTTCAGGCATTAAGCTTTATGCGGTTGCAGGCATGGGCTGGCTGATTGAAAATCGCTCGGAGCACTTTCAACTGCTCGGCTGTGTGATCGGACTTGACCCCGAGCACGACGATAACAGAATTTCGACGACCGCCGACGGCGTGCACATCGCAAACACAAACGGTAAATTCAGAATCAGCGGCTGTGATTTCAGCTTCATGGGCGACGATGACGTTAACGTACACGACAACATTGCAACGGTAACAGACAAGCTCGATGAAAAAACGGTTGAGATTTACACCAATGCAAACAATTTTGCAGCCGGTGACACTGCCATTTTCAGCAGCAAAGGCTTTGACAGACTCGGCTTTTCGGCAGAGGTTACATCCGTTGAAGGCAAAAAGCTTACATTCGATAAAGAATTGCCCGATTATATTGTCAAGGACTGTATCGTTTCAAACGGCAGCATCGACAGCGGAAATTACGTTATCAGCGGCAACTATTTCCATGAAAACCGAGCAAGAGGACTGCTTCTTCAAAGCAATAACGGACTTTGCGAAAACAACAGGTTCTACAAAATCATGGCAAATCCAATCAAAGTCATCATGGATATTTCGTCCGGACTTTGGCTTGAAGGCACGGGTGTAAACGGACTTGTTATCAGGAACAACAGTTTTGTTGAATGTAACGTTGTTGAATGGAGCGCTCAAATAAGCATTTCCACAAACATTGACGGCAAATCCGCCGACTCAACTCTTTTCTATAATATAACTGTTGAAAACAACAGCTTTGATAATTTCTATGGCAGGCTTGTTGATGCGTCAAACGTATCAAATCTCAAAATTTGCGGCAACAGGGTAAATAATAAGGGCGGCAGCTATGAAGCCAGACGCGGAAGAATCATAATCCGCCAAAGCTGCTCAAGGGTAACGATCAGCAACAATGAATACAAGGCTTCGGTTAAAGCACCGTTCCAGAGACTGATTGAGTTTAAGAACATTAAGTCAGCGATATAAAAGAGCTGTGTCTGAACAGTTAAATGTTAAATTACTGAATATATAATTTAGTCTAAAAAGAACAAAACCGCCGGTTGAACCGACGGTTTTGTTCTTTTTACAGCTTATTTCTGATAATCTTGCCGCTCGTTGTTTTGGGAAGCTCGTCCTTGAAAACAACGATTCTCGGGTATTTATAAGGTGCGGTATGCTCTTTAACGTAGGTCTGAATCTCTTTTTTGAGTTCCTCGGTCGGCTCCGTGTCCTTTGTAAGGACGATTGAAGCCTTAACAACCTGACCTCTTACTTCATCGGGAGCGGCCGAAACGCCGCACTCAAGAACATACGGAAGCTCCATGATAACGTTCTCAATCTCGAACGGTCCTATACGGTAGCCCGACGATTTGATAACATCGTCGATACGTCCGACATACCAGTAGAAGCCGTCCTCATCTCGCCATGCAACGTCGCCCGTATGGTAAAGTCCGTCATGCCAGCACTCGGAAGTCTTTTCTTCGTCGCCGTAGTAGCCGATAAAGAGTCCGCAGGGAACCTTGTCATGCTCTGCCTTGATAACAATCTCGCCCTCCTGACCTACGCCGACGCTCTTGCCGTCGGGGTCAACTATATCGACATCAAATGTCGGAACAGGCTTGCCCATTGAGCCGAGCTTGTGTTCGGAGCCGAAGAGGTTGCCGACAACGAGCGTTGTTTCACTCTGACCGAAGCCCTCCATAACCTTGAGACCGGTGAGCCTGTTGAGCTGGCGGAAAACCTCGGGGTTGAGTGCCTCGCCTGCAATCGTAGCATGCTCGATTGAGCTGAGATCGTACTTTGTGAGATCCTCTTTGATCATCATTCTGTACATCGTCGGCGGCGCGCAGAAGGTGGTTATATTATATTTCTTAAACATAGGAAGAATGTCGGAGGCGTGGAAGCGGTCAAAGTCATAAACAAAGATACCTGCCTCGCAGAGCCACTGACCGTAAAGCTTGCCCCAAAGAGCCTTTGCCCAACCTGTGTCGGAAATCGTCAGGTGAAGTCCTTCCGGATTTACGCAGTGCCAATAGTTTGCCGTTACGAAATGGCCGAGAGGATATTTAAAGTTGTGGGTTGCGATTTTCGGATATCCTGTTGTGCCCGAAGTGAAGAACATAAGCATCTTATCGTTACCGCATGCGCTTTCCTCGGTACGTTCAAACTCCTTGCTGAAAAGCTTAACCTCATCATTGAAGTCGTGCCAGCCCTCCCTCGGCTCGCCTACGATAATCTTCGTTTTGAGCGTCGGTGAGTTTTTCGCCGCAAGGTCAACCTGATGCGCCGTATCGTCGTCCGAGGTACAGAGAATTGCGCTTACCCCTGCCGCATTGAAACGGTAATCAAGGTCATGCTCCTGGAGAAGATGGGTTGCCGGAATTGCGATTGCACCTATCTTGTGGAGTGCAAGAATGGAGAACCAGAACTGATAATGACGCTTGAGAACGATCATAACCCTGTCGCCCTTCTTGATGCCGAGCGACTTGAAATAATTCGCCGTCTGAGCTGAATACTCCATCATGTCCTTGAAGGAGAATCGGCGCTCATTCTTATTCTTATCAATATGAAGCATTGCGAGCTTATCCGGGAGCTTCTTTCCGAGTCCGTCAACAATATCAAAGGCAAAATTGAACTTATCCTCGTTCTCATACGAAAGCGACAGAATCTTGCCGTTTTCATCCTCCTTAGGATGAATAAAGTTGTGGTAAATTCGCTTACCTGTGCCGGATCTCTTTGGCGATTCGTCGTCAATCGTGTTCTTAGGTGTAACTACCTCGCCTGCCGGATTAAAAACAAGAGCGTAGAACGTCGTTTCTTCCTTGTCAACGGCAATCATTCCGTGAGGCGTTGAACTGTCAAAATAGATCGTATCGCCCGGGTGGAGAATTTCAACATGGTTGCCGATCTGCACTCTCAGTGTTCCGCTGACAACGATATCAAGCTCCTGACCGGCATGAGTTGTGAGGGCAATATCATCGCTGCCCTCATTAGGATCGCATCTGACGAAAAGCGGTTCACAAATCTTATTTTTAAATGCTGCAGCAAGATTATAATATTCCATGCCGTGGGCGTGGTCGATCTCAAGACCCTCGCCGCTCCTTGTGACCGTGTACGATGCAAGAACGGGGCTTTTGCCCTCGATAATATCATTGACATCAACATTGAAAGCAATTGCGCACCTGTACAAGAACGCAAACGTGAGATCCTTCTCGCCGCGTTCGCAGGCAATATAATCCTCGATAGTCATGTCGGTCTTTTCCGCCATTTCGGCAGGAGTAAATCCCACGATCTCACGAAGCTCCTTGATTCGTCGAGCCATTTCGTTGATCTTGAAATTCAAGCCTGTCATTTCTTTCATTTGTGACCATTCCTTTCGTTATTTTATAGATTTTCAGACAATAAAAGCATGTTTAGGTATTGATTAAAACTTTGGGCTGTATAACAGGAAAAGATACAACCTATTTGACGAGAGATTTTTTTTAGACAGTTCAAAGTTCTCGAAGGCTATATTCTTATATGCCGAGGGAGCTTTGGGCTGTATAACGGAAAAGAAAACTAAAATCGGTTTGCGAGAAAATTGTTCACAGTGGATTTTGCAGTTTGGGAACTGTACATAGGTACTGCATGCGCTGTTGCAATTTTTTTCGATTACATCTTGACGAGAGATTTTTTTAGACAGTTCAAAGTTCTCGAAGGCTATATTCTTATATGCCGAGGAAGCTTTGGGCTGTATAACAGGAAAAGAAACCTAAAATCGGTTTGTGAGAAAATTGTTCACAGTGGATTTTGCAGTTTGGGAACTGTACATAGGTACTGCATGCGCTGTTGCAATTTTTTCCGATTACATCTTGACGAGAGATTTTTTCGTTAGACAGTTCAAAGGTCTCGAAGGCTATATTCTTATATGCCGAGGGAGCTTTGGGCTGTATAACGGAAAAAGATCCGTCAAGAAAAAGAAAAACCCGTCTCGAGGCTTCTTTGCCTTGAGACGAGTTGTAATTACTAATTTACTACCCGCGGTACCACTCAAATTGCGTTCATTGAACACCACTTCGGACTCCAACAAGTCCTATGCTTTCACGCAGCCTTACGGGAGGGTTCTACTTGAAATTCTTTCTTCCCTCCGACTCAGAAGCTACAAACCTAAAACTCACCTATCGACTTTCACCTGCCGCCGACTCTCTGGAAAGCTACCGCTTTAAGTCCTCTTCGTCATTGTCTTTAAATATTTTATTTGTACGAATTTTAACACGACTTTTTTATCTTGTCAAGCCTTTGAAAAGAATTTTTTTACAATTTGTCTTATTTATGATATTTCCCGCCGCTGTTTATGCGAAATGCTCTGTAAATCTGCTCAAGAAGCATGATTCTTGCAAGCTGATGCGGGAACGTCATTTCAGACATTGAAAGCCTGAAATCGGAACGCTTTTTCACCTCGTCGGAAAGCCCGTATGAGCTGCCGATGATAAAAACGACATTGCTGAAACCGAGTACGCCGCAGGAATCGATCTCCCTTGCAAGCCTTTCGGAGCTGAGCTGTTTGCCCTCAATACACATCGAAAAGACCTTTGCTCCGCTCGGAATTTTAGATAGTATCTCCTTGCCCTCGGCATTCAAAGCATTTGCAATCTCGCTATCCGACGGATTCTCGGGGAGCTTTTTCGGTGAAAGCTCAATTATATTAAGCCTGCAATATGCTCCGAGACGTTTAACATATTCGTCCGAAGCGTCCCGAAGATACTTTTCTTTGAGCTTCGCTTCGCAGATTATCGTAACGCCTAACATCACAGCACCACCGTTTCCGGCTCGTCGGAGCCTGCGACCTTGAGTATGTAATCCCTGTTTTCGGTCGCTCCCATGCAGTCAAGTGCCGATTTTGAAGTTCTGTATGCCAATGACGGAATATTGTTTTCTTTGCTCAGATGTCCGAGAATGAGACGTGTTGTACCGCTTTCTACAAGCTCGGTGACAAAATCGCCGCACGCAATATTCGAAAGATGTCCGACATCGGAAAGAATACGTCGCTTTAAAAGATACGGATAACTGCCGTTGCGCAGCATACCTATATCGTGATTGCTCTCGACAAGTGCAAGATCGCAGCCCGTGAGCGCCGTCCTCATTTCGTCGGTAACGATTCCCGTATCGGTCGCAACGCAGATTTTTCTGCCGTCGCTCGTTGTGACGGAATAACCGCAGCTTTCGGCAACATCATGCGAGGTGCGGAACGGAACGACAAGCTGGCCGTTACACTCGACACCGTCACCGATAGGAATAACAGGAAATTTGCCGTTTATAATGCCCATTTTCTCAAGCTCTCGAATCGTTCCCTCAGTAGCATATACGGGAATATTGTACTTCGACGCCAAAACACGCAGACCCTTTACATGGTCACCGTGCTCATGGGTAACAAAAACAGCACCGATATTCCTCTCGCTGACACCTATGCCGTTGAGCTTCAGTGAAATCTGCTTTGCGCTCACTCCGGCATCAATCAGCACACCGCCGCCCGAAGAGCCTATATATGTGCAGTTTCCGCTGCTTGACGAAAAGAGTGAACAAAAACGAGCCATATGTACCTTCCTTATATTTATAAATAAAAATACTGCCCCGAGCTGCTCGGGGCATAAAGAATTCAATAAGACATTTTGTGCGAGTCTGTCTCAACCTACCTGCGTATCCTCCAACGGCTTAGGCTTGTCCTCCTCGCTTACCCGCACAATATCTGCGCCGAGGTTGCGGAACTTGCCGACAACGTTGTCATAGCCGCGGTCGATATAAACTATATTTTCAATTGAGGTCGTGCCCCTTGCAATAAGGCCTGCGATAAGCATCGCCGCACCTGCTCTGAGGTCATCTGCCTTGACAGGAGAACCGTTGAGATATTCAACGCCCTCTATAGTAGCCGCCTTGCCGTTGACGGAAATGTTTGCGCCCATTCTTGCCAGTTGCTCAACATACTGGAAACGGCTGTCCCAAACGCCCTCGGAAACAATGCTTGTACCGTCGGCAATCGAAAGCATGGTAGCAAACTGCGGCTGCATATCCGTCGGGAAGCCCGGGTGAGGCATCGTCTTGATATTGCATTTACCCGGTCTGCCGTTGCCGATTACACGAACCGAATCATCGTATTCCTCAACCGTTGCGCCGCACTGGATAAGCTTGGCTGTGATTGACTCAAGGTGCTTCGGAATTACGTTCTTAACAAGCACATTGCCGTTAGTTGCTACTGCGGCAACCATGAATGTGCCGGCTTCGATTTGATCGGGAATTATCGAATAGGTGCAGCCGTGCATATGCTCAACGCCGCGGATCTTAATAACATCCGTACCTGCGCCTCTGACATCCGCACCCATAGAGTTCAAAAAGTTTGCAAGGTCAACGATATGCGGCTCCTTAGCGGCATTTTCGATAATCGTCAAGCCCTTTGCCTTAACGGCGGCGAGCATGAGATTGATAGTTGCACCGACGGAAACCACATCGAAATAGACAAGACCGCCGGTAAGATCCGGAGCCTCAACATCAATCATCGCATTCTCCTTGAGTGTTACTGTTGAGCCGAGGATCTCAAAGCCCTTGATATGCTGGTCAATCGGACGAACTCCGAAATTACAGCCGCCGGGCATAGCGACCTTTGCCCTGCCGAAGCGGGCAAGCAAAGAGCCGATGAGATAATACGAAGCTCTCAGATGCTTTGTCATATCGTGGGAAACAACGTATGAATTGATTGTTGATGAGTCTATATCGTAGGTATTTGCGTCAACCTTAGTAATTTTTGCGCCCAACTGATGAAGAATCCTTATCATCATCGTAACATCGCTGATATCGGGGATATTCTCAACCCTGCACACGTCCTGTGCAAGGATAACTGCCGGAAGAATTGCGACAGCGGCATTTTTGGCTCCGCTGACGGTAATCTCGCCGTGGAGCGGCTTTCCGCCGTTGATATATATCTTATCCACCCGTTACACTCCTTAAAAATTTATATATGTAAAAAAAGATGAAATTCTCATTTATGCCACAAAAGGGGCAATTAACCAAATATATTATTAAACTTTTAAGATTATACCACTAAATGAAACAAAGTTCAATATTTTTTTATTTTCGGCAATAATTCATATTTTATGTCTCAAACCGCTATATATAGAATATATTATCCGCTTATATAACTATATATTGTGTTATATTGAGTAAAATTAAATATAAGCCAACATTTTTTCAGCATATTGTACAAAAACTTATTTTCATTTTTTCTATATACAATATGTAGATATGTTCGGTTGAAAAAATATCACTGTCGTTAAGGCAATGCCGAGCAATTAAGCTGTTGCATTGAATTCTTGTCACGGTTATTATGCGTTAAACCGTCAATAATAATGTAGGTGATATTATGGAAATTTTTAAAATTTGCTTAACAACCGTTTTGTCAATTATCGAGTTGTTTTTCCTGACAAAAATAATGGGCAAGCGTCAGGTATCCCAGCTCAGCCTTTTCGACTACATCAACGGAATAACGATCGGCTCAATTGCCGCCGATATGGCGTTCAGTCCGCTTAACGAATGCTGGAAGCCTGCCGTTGCCATTGTTATTTACGGTATTTTTGCGGTGCTTTTTTCGGTGCTTGCGAACAAATCAATTAAATTCCGCAGATTTTTTGTCGGCAAGGCGGTTATTCTCATGGATAACGGAACCCTTTACCGTGAGAATTTCAAGAAATCGAAGCTTGATTTGAACGAATTTCTGACGCAGTGCAGAATAAACGGTTATTTCAACATTGACGACCTGCAAACGGTTGTCATGGAGCCGAACGGGCAACTGAGCTTTCTTCCGAAATCGACATTAAGGCCAATGAATCCGCAGGACATGGGTATGCATCCCGAAAAGGAGACTTCTCCGATCGTTGTGGTTTCCGACGGTGAAATTCTGTTTGAGAACCTCAAGGCCTGCGGCAAGAATGAGGTTTGGCTCAGAAAAGCGTTGAAAGACGGTAATTTTCCGCCGATCGGCAGAATTTTTACCGCCTTTGTCAATGACGGCAAGCTTTCCGTCTATGAGATAAACGAAGAAAATAACGAAAACGATATATACAGTTGAAAATCATTTCACGGCCTCCTGCCAAAATTACGGCATGAGGTCGTTTATTTTGGCTTTAACACTTGTTTTATTTTCGCCGATGTTGTAAAATACTTGTATCAAATTTCGGAGAGTATTATGACAGTATTGAGTTTTCAAAATCTTGCGTTCTCTTTCGGTGAGCGTGAGCTTTTCAGAAATGTTAATTTTGAAATAAACGATAAAGAAAAGGTCGGCTTTATCGGCTCTAACGGCGTGGGCAAAACCACTATATTGAAGCTCATCAGAGGAGAGCTTGAACCGACGGAGGGCGCAATCGTAACAGGCAAGGAGGCAAGGCTCGGCTATATGGAGCAGCACACCTGCTCAAAGAAGGGCATGACCCTTTATGACGAGCTTATCAGCGTTTTTGACGACCTGATAAACCTTGAGATTGAAATAAATCAGGTCAATTACCGCCTTGAGCATAACCTCGGCGATATGGAGAATGATCTGCGGCTTCAGGACGAGCTGACGACTAAATTCAATAACGGGGGCGGTCTGACATTCAGAAGCCGCACAAGAAGTGCGCTTCTCGGTCTCGGATTTTCAGAGGATGATTTTAATTTAACGACGGACAAGCTGTCGGGCGGTCAGCGTTCAAAGGTCGCTCTTGCAAAGCTCCTTCTTTCAAAGAGTAATCTCCTGCTTCTTGATGAGCCGACTAACCACCTTGACATAAAGTCGGTAGAATGGCTTGAGAACTTCTTGAAGAATTACAACGGCGCAATATTTGTAATATCGCATGACCGTTATTTTCTCGATAAAATAACGGATAAAACCGTGGAGCTTGAAAATCGCAAGGTGCGATGCTTCAAGGGAAATTATTCCGAATTCCTTATAAAAAAGAAGGCCGAGCAAAAGGCGATTGAGGATAAATACGAAACGGATATGAAAGAGATACAGCGGCTCGAAGGCGTTGTGGCTCAGCAAAGGCAATGGAACAGGGAGAAGAACATCAAGACTGCCGAGAGCAAGCTCAAGCAGATTGAGAGAATCAGAGAACAGCTTGTTGTTCCCGACAGCAAGGTCGAGCGAATCCGATTTCGCTTTGAGCCGAAATGCGTCAGCGGCAACGACGTTATTATCGCCGACGGGCTGGCTAAAAGGTTCGGCAATAAGACAGTCTTCCGCAACGCTTCGCTGCACATAACGAGGGGCGAAAGAGTGTTCATTCTCGGTGACAACGGCTGCGGCAAGACAACATTTCTCAAAACGCTGATGGGGCAGTATTCTCCGGACGAGGGCACATTCATATTCGGCGAAAATCTTTTCAAGGGCTATTTCGACCAGGTTCAGGCAGGACTTGATCTCAATAAAACAGCGATTGAGGAGATTTGGTCACATTATCCGAAAATGACGCAGACTCAGGTTCGCAGTGCATTGGCGGCGTTCCTTTTCAAGGGTGACGATGTTTTCAAAAAGATTTCCGAGCTGAGCGGCGGAGAAAGAGCAAGGATCGCACTTCTCAATCTTATGCTCGGCGGTTACAATCTTCTGCTTTTGGACGAGCCGACGAACCACCTTGACGCATTCTCCCGTGAGGAGCTTGAAAACACCCTGCTTGACTATGACGGCACGATGCTGATAGTTTCCCATGACCGATATTTTATAAACAAGCTCAGCTCACGAATTCTCGAGCTTAATGAGAACGGATTTACGGAATACCTCGGCAATTACGATTACTATATTGAAAAGAAAGCTGCACGTCAGCCTGCCGCAGTAAATACTGACACGGCGAAAAAAGCCGAAAAAGTCAACGACTACAAGCTGAAAAAAGAGCAGGCATCGCAGCAGCGGAAGCTCAAAACTCAGTTGACAAGAACAGAAAATGATATTGCTTCGCTTGAAAAAGAAATTGAGGATATTCAGGAAAAGCTGAATACGGAAGAAATTCAGACCGACTATGAAAAGCTGCTTGAATTAACAGACCTGCTCAATTTAAAGAACGATGAATTGCTTGACAAATATTCCCTCTGGGACGAACTGCAGGGAATGGTTGAGGAATAAAACAGTCGTCAACAAAACGAAAGGACAATACTATGCCGGAATATAAAGATTATTTCCTGAAGCTTGAGGACGTTGAAAAGCACAATTCCTTTATCGGCCGCAAGCCGAACATGGCGGATCTGCCCGACTTTGAGAGCAACAAAAGTAAGCTCCCCGAACCGGTCTGGGACGGTCACGCCGATTCAATCGAAGCCTACTACAAGGCATGGAAAATCGCATTCTCGAATCTCGGCAAGCCGACCGAGGAGAACGGCTTTGTTTCCCCGTACATTGATGCCGCATTTAACGGCGACATCTTTCTTTGGGACAGTTGCTTCATGCTGATGTTCGGCAAATACGGCGACAGCGTGTTCAAATTTCAAGGCACGCTCGATGATTTCTATTGCAAGCAGGAATCCGACGGATTCATCGGCCGACAGTACCATGAAACAAACGGCTTTTCAAAATTTCACCGCCTTGACCCCGTAAGCACAGGTCCGGAAATTCTTGCATGGTGCGAGTGGCAGTACTATCAGAACTACGGCGACAAAAAGCGCCTTGCCGATGTTTATTATCCGCTTCTCTGCTACCACAGATGGATGCGTAACTACCACCGCTGGCAGGACGGTTCCTATTGGTCGAGTGGCTGGGGCTGCGGAATGGACAATCAGCCGAGAACCGACCTTGAAGCCGTTCCCGGAGTTGAGGATTGGCAGGTTGAAACCTTCCACCACGGCTTTATGTCCTGGATCGACGCAAACTTCCAGGCTCTTCTAAGCTGCAAGGAGCTTCTGAAAATGGCAAGGGAGCTTGACATAACAGACGGCGTTGACGAGCTTCAAAAAGAGGTTGAATACCTTACAAAATTCATCAACAAAAAGATGTGGTCGGAGGAAGATAAATACTATTTTGACCGCAGAGGCAACGGTGAGCTGCTCAAGGTCAAGAGTATTGCAAGCTACTGGGGTTTGCTTGCCGACGGTGTACCCGAGGAGAGAAAAGCCGATTTCATAGCTCATCTTGAAAATGAAAAGGAATTCAAGCGTCCGCACCGTGTACCGTCCCTTTCGGCGGATCACCCCGATTATTCGGACGACGGCGCATACTGGAACGGCGGCGTTTGGGCACCCACCAATTACATGGTAATAAGAGGTCTTTCCGAGTGCGGCAGGGAAAAGCTCGCTCACGAAATCGCCCTCAACCACTACGAAAACATGATGGAGGTTTACCGCAAAACGGGCACATTCTTTGAAAACTATGCCCCCGAATCGGCTAACCCCGGCAACCCGGCGAAGGGCGATTTCGTCGGTTGGGCAGGAATCATTCCGATAACCGTTCTTATTGAATACGTTCTCGGAATTCAGGTTCATGCCGAGAAAAATGAAATAATATGGTATGTAAACAATCTTGAGCGCCACGGAATAAAGCATATTCCTGTCGGCAGAGACGCATATGCCGACCTGATCTGTGAGGCGAGAAGCGGCGAAAACGAAAAGCCGAATATAACAGTTAAGTCAGACAAAAAAATAAAGATTACAGTTATTTACGGCGACAATGAATTTGTGATTGGAGAATGATTATGAAGCTCGGATTTACTCTTTATAATTTTCACTCGGTAATAGACTCTCTTGAGGATCTCGATAATGTGCTTGCGAAGCTTGAGAATATGGGCGTTGATACCGTTCAGGTATCGGGCATAGGCTACCTCAATAACTATGACGTTGCGAAGCTTTGCAAAAAGCACGGCATGGAGGTTTGCTTAACCCACCTTTCGTTCGACAGAATCGTTAACGATACCGATGCGGTAATTGAGGAGCACAAGGCTCTCGGCTGCAAGAATGTCGGAATCGGCTGGATCGAAGAAAAATACCGCGGCGAGGACGGCGTCAAGAAGTTCGTTGAGGAGCTTACCCCTGCTGTCAAAAAGCTTCATGCGGCAGGCATGACCTTCTCTTATCATAACCATCAGTTTGAATTTATGAGATATCCCAACGGTAAAACGGGATATCAGATGCTCACGGAGCTTGACCCCGAGCTGATAAGTTTCATTTTCGACACACATTGGGCACAGACCGGCGGCGTTGACCCGGCATCATATATCAGAAAGCTCGGCAAGCGTATCAGCGTGTGTCACTTCAAAGATTATCGCATTATTAAGGATGCCGAGGGAAATTATGTGCGTGATTTTGCTGAGATCGGAACGGGAAATCTTGACCTTGACGAGTGCTACAGAGCGTGCCGCGACTCGGGAATCGAATATATAATTATAGAACAGGATTCGACTCCGCTTGATGTTTTTGACTCGGCAGAAATCAGTTGGAAAAATCTCAAAAAAATCGCTGAAAGAAACTGAAAAAAACGAACCTCCTGCCAAATGACAGGAGGTAAATTTTTGTTATTTCTTATAATCTCTGAGAATCTTGAGCGTAGTCGTTTTCGGGAATTCGTTGTCTCTCGTCTTAATTCTTGTTACCTGTTTGTAAGAGGGCATCTTTCTGTTAATCTCATTAACGTCTGCCTTGATTCTGCCCTTTGCGTCCGGTGTTTCAACGGTGTCAAGGAAAAACTCGGCTGTTATATAGCCCTTTTCCTCATATACAACAACTTCCTTAACATAGTCGATTGTCGAAAGCTTGTCCTCAATCTCCTCGGGAGAAACGTTCTTGCCGTTTGAAAGGATAATAAGGTTCTTCTTTCTGCCCTTGAAGAAGAGGAATCCGTCCTCATCTATATAGCCGTAGTCACCCGTCAGGAACCAATCGCCGTCAAAGACCTCCGCCGTAGCTTCGGGATCATTGTAGTAGCCCACCATGACGTTTTTGCCCTTAACACAGATTTCACCGATTCCGTCCTCGTCGGGATCTTTGATCTTTATCTCGTTGCACGGGAGCGGAATTCCGACACTTCCAACCTTGTAAGCGTCGAGTCTGTTGCAGGTAACTGCCGGCGAGCACTCCGTGATACCGTAGCCGTTGATGATCTTGATTCCGAAGGCTTCCATACCCTTTTCGTACTGCTCATCAAGATATGCGCCGCCGCAAACGATCATTTCAAGGTTGCCGCCGAGATTGTTGAGGATCTCGGAGAAGATTTTTCTTCTCTTATCAATTCCGAGTTTTAAAAGGAAATTACTGATTTTAAGTCCTTTTTTGAGCATTTCCTCTCTGCCGGATTTCTTCGCCGTGAACCAAATCTTTTTATAAATAGTCTCAACCGCAAGGGGAACCGCCGAAAAATTCTGCGGATGATATGTATTCATATCTTTTTGAATATCTTTAAGGCTGCGGCAGATAAATCCCCATTCTGTCAGCAAATTGCCCGAGAAAAGAGCACCGACCCATGAAAAAGCATGATGAAGCGGGAGAAATCCGATTGCCGGTCCGCCCGTCATAACACGGCATGACGCAACGCTGTCCGCGGCAACATTCTCCTGCGAGAGCATAACGCCCTTGCTCTTGCCCGTTGTGCCCGAGGTGTAAACGAGGAAGGCGAGATCGCTCGGAAGAACCTCGTCCTCAAGATAACTCTCAACGCCGTTCTTGACCTCATTATGACCCTCTTCAACCATTGAATAGAAGTCCTCTATTTTAATATATTGCTCAATTACAACACCGTCTGTTTTCTTCATTTTTTCAACAGTGTCCTTAAAGTCCTCGCTATAGTAAATGGCATTGCAGCCGCTGCGGATCATAATATCGATTATATCGTCATCCGGAAGCTTAGGATCCATCGGAACAGCGGTTATTTTTCCTGTAATAATCGAAAAATAGCAAGCGATCCAATAATAGCTGTTCTCACTGAGAATAGCTACCTTTTTTCCTCTGAGACCGAGCTTGTAAAGGTACTGTCCGAGACCGGTGAGGTCATAGTTAACCTGAGCGAATGTTTTCATCTCAATCTCGCCGTCAAAATTATAGAAAGTATACTGAGGCTTGTCTGCACCTTTTTTACCGCCAAAAATAACTATGTCTTTAACCGTATTCATGTCCGGAAATTCGGCATATTTTATTTTTTTCTTCAATTTATTCAACTCCTCACAGCATTATGTTTTTTATTTTAGCATATAACAAGGCTAAAATCAACCTATATTTTGTCAATGCGCCTTATATCATTTTACCTTTAATTGTGTTTTATTGACTTTAACAAAACAATGTGATAAAATTATCCTGATTTAGGAGGGTAAAAAATGGAAAAGCAGAAAAAAACAGATAAAAGATTTCTCTTAATTTTCATTGCAATGTTTGTATTCTTTTTCGGCCTTGCTTATATGCTTCCTTACACCGGTGATGACTGGGCATGGGGCGGACAGATAGGAATAGACCGACTTCATGAGCATTTTAGAAACTATAACGGCCGATATCTCGGAAACCTGCTCGTAATTGCGCTGACGAGATCGAATCTTCTCAAGTCCTTCGTTATGTCCGGTACTGTAACGGGCTTGGTTTTTTTAATTCATCAATCCGTTAAACATAAGAGCATAGCAACACTTTTGCTTTCGCTGACAGGTCTTTTTGTTATGCCGAGATATATTTTCAGACAAACAATTGCATGGACCTCCGGTTTTACAAACTATGTCGCGCCGACTTTTTTGGTAATCGCATATATTTGCATCATAAAATGCATTTTTGACGGCATGCCGAAATTCAGGAAAGGAACCTTTGCTTTGACCTTCCTCCTTGGTCTGAGTTCTGCCCTTTTCATGGAAAATATTACATTATATCAGATTGCAATTGACATTATAATTATCGTTGGAACGCTTGTGGGCTATAAGAAAATATTTGCTCCTGTTATCAGCCACTTTTTGGGTTCTGTCGCCGGCTGTGCAATAATGTTTACCAACGGAGCATATCTGAATATCGCCAATTCAAAAGACGATTACAGGACCATGGAAACAACTTCAACCGGTATTCTATCGCGCATTAAAGAAAATCTATTTGACGTCATAAGAAAAGACCTTGCGCTTAACAATGTTGTTCTTAACCTTTTTATAGCACTTGTATGTATTGCGCTTGTCATATCTTTTTTCAAAAAGGATAAAGATTGCAGGCTTTCCAAAAAGCTTTTCATACGTTTTAATCTGTTTATTGTTATATCTTACGCCGCTTATTCTCTATGCCGTGTGATTAATCCGAACTGGAATATCTTCCTTAATTATACAAAGTATTTTGAGAGTGTTTTCGTTTTGATCTTCGGCATTGCTCTTATAATGCTCAGCCTTTTATGCGTAGACGAACCCGGCGTTAAGCTCAGACTCAGCTTCTACATAGTCAGCATTGCCGTTTTGACGGCTCCGCTGTTCGTTGTCACGCCGATAAGAAGCCGATGCTTCTTCTGCGGATATATGTTCTTTGTCCTGTTCCTTTGCGAAGCCTTTGCCTATGTTTTTAACGAAAAGCATCCCTTGATTAAAAACGGAAATTTGTCGCGTATCTTACTTGCAATTTGCATTTGCGGCGTAATTTTCTATACAACTCTTTACGGTTACATTTTTGTTGCAGAAAGAGATCGCAACGCCTATATTCAGGAACAGATAGCAGAAAAAAGAAGTACCGTTGAACTTCCCGAACTTCCGTATCAGGAATATCTTTGGGATTCCACTCCGAATATCAACTCCATGTGGGGCGACCGCTATAAGGCATACAAAGGAATTGATAAAAACAGCAAACTCGAAATCGTCAGATATTCCGACTGGAAAGAATCAACCGAATAACAGCAAATCCCGAACGTTCATTACCGAGCGTTCGGGATTTTTTTCAATTCAATATTCCGAGGCTGACAGACAATGCTCTGTTCACTCTTGTCATGTCCCTTTCGCCGAGGTTGCCCATGCGCTCTTTGAGCCTTTGCTTGTCAAGAGTCCTGACCTGCTCAAGCAGAACTATTGAATCCTTAGAGAGGCCGCAGTCCTGAGCGTCCACCTGAATATGAGTCGGCAGTTGAGTTTTGAAGCGCTGACTTGTTATTGCGGCGGCGATGACCGTCGGGCTGTATTTGTTGCCGATATCGTTTTGAACTATCAGCACAGGACGCATACCGCCCTGTTCAGAGCCTACGACCGGGCTGAGATCTGCATAATAAATATCTCCCCGTTTTATTGTCATTTTTATCACTCTCCGAGATTTTGATTGTCATAATTATATTTGCCAATCATTTGACGGAATAATCATCTTTTTCGGGGATCAGAAATGATATCCGGCATTATCATTATATTCGACTTGACTAATTACGTTAATTTCTGTAAAATACAATTGAAAAAAACTTACACATCTTGAATATACGGTATCGCCTTTGAATAATCGCATATTAAGCCGTCAATTTTCAAACTATAATCGGAGGTGTTCAAAATGGAGAAAAAGAATGTCGGAAAGAAAAAAACGATATACATTATTTTGACTGCTTTTATTGTTTTTGGCGCCGTGATATGTGCATTTGCGCTCCCCCATAAAGCTACGCTTGACACCGAGACGGCAAGTTATGTTGAAAAGCAGATAATTGCTCAGGAATCGCCAACGGCATATCATGAAGCAAACGACTTTTCCGCTGTCTCATATAAGGTTCTCAGTGTAAAAAGAAAAGGTGATACAACAGAAATATATATGGTCGCACTCTATGAAAATTTTGTTTACAAAAACGGCTTGAGTGAAATTTCAGGAAGCTCGGGCCCACTGGTTTTGACTGTACAAAAGACAGACAGCGGATATAACCTGAAAGAATATTGGACGCCGAGCATGGGTTCGGATTACAGTCGGAGCATAAAAGAAAGATTTCCGCTGACCTTGCAGTATAACGCTATCGGCAGCAGCAAATACGCCGACGAGCTGAAAAAAGAAAATCTTCTAAAGGCTTCGGAGCATTTCGGAGTAAGCGTTGACGACCTTGCAACAGCTCCGCAAGGTGAAATAATGAGCACCGCTGCCGTAAACGTTGCCGGAAGCTAAAGCGATAAATCGCACAGTTTCAGTTCAAGCCTGACTCAGATAAAAAACGATGTTAAATTACAGCATTGTAGACGGAGCGACCGCCGAAGTCTCCGTACCCGGCGGCGCAAGGTTTGCTAATGATTGACGGTCAGCGTTATTCAGCCACCTCTTAAATGATTTAAGGTGAGGCTTGAAAAAATTCTTTCGGCTTCAAAAAGAGAATATTAAAGCTTCAGCGGCTGCGCCATAACCGGCACAGCCGCTTTTTTATTGGAATATATACCTTATCTTATCCGCTTCAATCTCACGAATTTTTCCGTCATTTTTATTTGATATTGCCGTGCACTCCGTTTCGGGTGTGCGATATTTGAGAATATAACTTTCACCGCTCATTCTTGCAGATTCCGGCACGGTGTAGCACACGGTTTTCAGCACCGAATAAAGTCCGATAAACGGACAAAACCCTTTCGCCTGCTCCGTTGTGTAGTCAATCTCCATGCCGTCATAGCCGAGCCGACAGCCGCTGTCGTCAACGCTGAGAGTCATTCCCTTAATCGGCGAAAGCATTTCAACTGTCATTTTCCCCGTTTCATCGTAATTTATCCTTGCCGAACAGTCAATACCGTTATAGCTTGCGCTGACGGTGCAATTCGGCCTTGACGGGGTGACGTTTTCTTTCTTAATTTTTTTACCGCACGAGGGTAGAAATATCATAATAAAAATGAGAAGTATCGCAAGACTCTTTTTCAAAATTATCCCCGATTATTCAAAATTTGAAAGAACCTCCGCTATCTCGCCGATCATTTTTGTCGGGGTAACTCCGTGCATGGAGTATTTTTTTTCTATGTTATCTCCGCAAAGTCCGTGCACATACACGCCGGCAATCGTTGCTGACTGCAAGCTCATAGACTGACAAACAAAAGAGGAAATTATACCTGCCAAAACATCACCCGAACCGCCGGTTGCCATTCCTGCATTACCGGTACGGTTTATGTACACGCTTCCCGACGGTCCTGCAACAACGGTATTTGAGCCCTTGAGGACGAGCACACAGCCGTACTGAGTTGCAAAATTCCTTGCAGCCTTAACCCTGTTGCTTTGAATTTCTTCAATGCTCAGACCCGTCAATCTTGCCATCTCTCCCGGGTGCGGAGTCAAAATCAACGGAGCAGAGGTTTCTTTCAATATATTTATATTAAATGAAACCGCATTTATTCCGTCTGCATCGAGAATAATCGGTTTTTTTACGTTTGCAAGAATCCCGTTGACAAGGCGCACCGTGTCCTCGCAAAGTCCGAGTCCGCAGCCGAGAAGTACCGCCGTTGATTTATCGGCAAGCTCGATGATGCGCTGCAAATTATCCGCCTTAAGAAAACCGTCAGCAGTTGAGGGCATGGGATCCATAAGCGGTTCGGTGAGCTTTGAGGCTATCGCCGAATATGCCGCCTCCGGGAAAACGCAGTCAACTATTCCAACACCGCTTTCAACCGCCGCATTTGCCGCCATAACTGCCGCTCCCTGCATATTACGGCTGCCGCAAACGCTCAGAAGTCTGCCGAAATCGCCCTTATTTGCCGCGGGATTTCTCGGTTTAAAAAAGCGTTTTATCTCATTATGCTCCGCAGAAACGATCACGTCCGAGCCTACCGCATCGTAGCATTTTTCGTCAATGCCGATGTCAATAAGCGACACGATTCCGCACTGGTCCGAAGCCGGTTTAAGAATATGCACGGGCTTGTAGCAGGTTATCGCAAGAGTATAGTCTGCCTTGAAAAAGTCTGATTTAATCTCGCCGCTGTTACCCTCAAGTCCGCTCGGGATATCGACGGCAAACTTTTTGGCTCTTGACCTTGATATATCATTAAAAAATTTCGATGTTGTTTCGTCAAGCCGGCCGTGAAATCCTATTCCGAAAACACAGTCAACAACCGCCGCCGCACTCATACATGCCGAAACGCAGGCATCGTAATTCTGCTTGAGGTCGGAGACAAGCACCGGCTTATCCTCAAGATAAGCATACATAATTTTGGACTCATATGCCGTCGGATAGCCGTTCGTCAGCACAAGCCGGATTCCGTAGCCCTTGTCGCTGAGATTTTTTGCAATAACAAAGCCGTCGCCGCCGTTTTTTCCCGAGCCGCAGAGAACCGCAACCGTCTTGGCCGCAGAATTCAAGCCGACAATGGTTGAGTGGATTTTTTCGGCGCAGGCATTGCCGGCATTTTCCATCATTTCAACATACGAAAGTCCGTTAACATCCGCATTCTCCTCGATGACACGCATCTGTTCACAGGTGTAAATGAGCATATTGAGTCTCCTTAAATAGTGTTTGTTCTGTAAAGTAATTCTGTGCATTTATCAGCCTTTTTCTCAAGGTAAAGCCTGTTTATTGCATGTATCTTCAAAGAATTACAAATTCTCCACATACCAATCAATCGCCAGCTTCAAGCCGGAATCAAAATCATAATCGGGATCATATCCGAGCATTTCACGTGCCTTTGATATATCGGCGTTGGAGTGTTTTATATCCCCTGCCCTGTCGGGTCCGAAATTCGGCTCGATATCCTTGCCGAGAGCGCGGGTCAGCGAATGATAAATATCAATCAGGTATTCACGTCCGCCGTAGGCTATGTTGAAGGCATTGCCTGCCGCCTCGTGAGGCGCAAGACAAGCCTTGAGATTTGCCTCGATAACATTCTCAATATATGTAAAATCTCTCGATTGCATTCCGTCGCCGTTGATTGTCGGTGTTTCGCCGTTCATGAGCATTTTGATAAACTTCGGGATTACCGCCGCATAAGCTCCGTCCGGATCCTGACGCCTGCCGAAAACGTTGAAATATCTCAAGCCGTAGGTATCAAGTCCGTAGAGCCTTGTATAAAGCTTAGCGAATTCTTCATCAACTCGCTTCGTCAGAGCATAGGGAGAAAGCAGATTGCCCTCCTGACCCTCTTTTTTCGGAAGTACGGGGTGGTCGCCGTAAACAGAAGAGCTTGAAGCATAAACAAATTTTTTAACGCCCTGCTGTCTTGCCGCTTCCATCATGTTGAGAGTACCCATGATATTGTTCTTCTCATAGAAAAGCGGCATTTCAATGCTTCTCGGCACACTGCCCCATGCCGCCTGATTGAGAACGTAATCGACGCACTCGCACGCTGCCATGCAGGTGTCGAGATCCTTGATATCACCCTTTATAAACGTATAATTCGGGTTATCAAGAAAAATGTCAACGTTCGCCTGCTTGCCTGTTGAAAGGTCGTCAAGACATCTGACCTTATATCCCATTTTCAATATTGCTTCGCAAAGGTTTGAGCCGATGAAGCCCGCTCCTCCCGTTACAAGAAAGGTCGAATTTTCCGAAAATTTCAAATTTGAATATCCCATAGTGTCATTCCTCATTCGGCGGTAAATAAACACACCCGTCGATTATATTTATTTAATTATATCATTTTCACCTCTTTAGTGCAAGAAAAAATGCACTTTTTGCGGTTAACAAGGTTCTTTTCGTTGCAAAAAAGCATTTTTTGTGCTATTATAGATTTAGTAACCACTTATTAAGAGCGGAGGCACGCAAATGAGCAACAATATTCCAATTAAAACAAGAGCAGTCGGCGGATTTGATAAAAAACAGGTCGACCAATATCTAAGCTCACTCGATGAGGAATATGAAAAGTCGGTTTCAAAAGAGGATATTGCAAAGCTACGCGAAGAGATAGCCGAGCTGAAAAAATCTATACGTGAAAAAGATAAAAAGCTCTCCGAGCTTAAAGATAAGCTTGATGATTTTGACAAAAGCAACGAGAACAAGCCCGATTTTGACAATCTCAGCAGTTCTGCAAAAAAATTTACCGACGCCCATAACGAGGTCGTCAGTATTGCCGATAAAACGAGCAAATATATAAACTCAACGGAACGCAAGCTCCCGTCACTGCTGAAAAATCTTTCGGCTGTTACAAAAAGCATCAGCAACCTCAATGACGAGCTTTCGGAAATCGCAAAACAGCTTGATTCAATTGAGATTACTCCGCCGCGTGAGGTTGAAGCTCAAGCAAACGAGCCCGAGGAGTTTAATATATTCGATCAGGATTTTGAAGGATAAATTAAAGCCGCCGTTTGAACCGGCGGTTTTGTTTTTTTCTACCCCAACTATTGATAAAGAACCTAAAACTTAACGTCTCCCCTTTTTGGAAGAGGAGACGCTGTTTTTTCTTAATTTAAAGCAATGCCGAACTATTAAAACTTACGGATCATTTTAATATTCAACTACGCCCTCATATACCTTTCGTGTGTCACCGTTGACAAAAATGGTTTCATCGGTATAGGTTATAACGACGTCGCCGCCCGGCATCTTAACCGTTACATCCTCGCCCTTCTTGCAAAGGCCCATCTCCGTTGCAACAACAACAGCAGCGGCGGCTGATGTTCCGCAACCGAGACTCTCGCCGTTGACCGCTCTCTCATAGCAGCGGAGCTTGATTGTGTTTCTGTCAATCATTCGAGCGATGCCGGTATTGATATACTCGGGAAGAATGCCCGAATTGCGGATCTTGTCGCCGAGAGAATTAAGATCAACACTGTCAACATTATCCATAAACACGATGCAATGCGGATTACCGATAGTAACACAACTGATATTGATAGATTCGCCGCCTATATTAACCGGCTGGTCGATTATCATGTATGTGTCGGTCTTCATCGGAATGCTTGCAGGATCAAAATCGGGCTTGCCGATATCGACCTGAGCCGATCTTACCTCGCCGTTGAACGAATACAGACGAACGTTCTTTACGCCGCAGTTGGTTTCAATTTTCATTGTCGTTTTCGGCACAATTCCGTTATCATAGAGGAACTTTGCAGCACAGCGAATACTGTTCGCAGCCATAAGCGTCTGAGTTCCGTCGTCGTTATAAACAACCATTTTTGCATCGGCAATATCCGATTTTTCAACGAGAACAACGCCGTCGCCGCCGATTCCGTAATGACGGTCGGTGAAGTTGATAGTCAGCGACTCGGGTGACGGAATATTCTTATTCATGTTGTTGAAATAGATATCGTCGTTGCCCGTCGCCTGCATCTTGGTAAAATTCAGGCGCATACGCTTCGAGCGCATATGATTGATATCGACAAGCTCTGTGTTGCGCTGAGTGAAGCGGCTTGAAAGAATATCGCAGAGCGCATTTGCCGTATCGAGAGATGTAAGGCAGCAGATTGAGAGCTGAACTGCACGGCGATGAATCTTGATGAAGTTTTCAATCGTCGATTTTGCCGTTGAGCCGGTGTAAACAATATAATCTATTTTGCCTGTTTCGAGCATTTCGATAACGTGCTTGCCGTCGCTGAATTCCTCAATAATCTCGGCATTGATGCCTGCCGACTGAATAAGCTTGCCCGTGTTCGGCGTTGAATAAATCTTCAAGCCGACGTCGGCGAACTTCTTTGCAAGCGATATAACTTCCGGCTTATCCTTATCGTGAACGCTGATAAGCACTCCGCCGTTGTATTTATTGTCGTGATATGTGCTCTCATGGCCAACCTTGAAGCCTGCGGAAATAAGTCCTTTGAACAGTGCCTCATTGAGGGTTCTGCCGATTCCGAGAACCTCACCAGTCGACTTCATCTCCGGACCAAGCTCGGAATTGACATCGTTGAGCTTCTCGAATGAGAATACGGGAACCTTGATCGCAACATACGGCGGAATCTTGTAGAGTCCCGTGCCGTAGCCGAGCTCAATGAGCTTTGTACCTATCATGACCTTTGTAGCAAGCTCAACCATCGGGACGCCTGTAACCTTGCTGATGTAAGGAATCGTTCTTGACGCACGGGGATTGACCTCGATAACGTAAAGCTCGTTGCGATAGATGAGATATTGAATGTTGACAAGGCCCTTTGTGCCGAGTGAAAGCGCAAGCTTTGTTGAAATATCAACAATCTTGTCAATCATGCTGTCGAGTATATTATAGGGCGGATAAACTGCGATCGAGTCGCCCGAGTGGACGCCTGCACGCTCGATATGCTCCATAATGCCGGGAATAAGAACATCCTTGCCGTCGGAGATAACGTCAACCTCAAGCTCCGTACCCATCATGTACTTATCTACAAGAACGGGATTTTCAATCTTCTGAGAAAGAATGATATCCATGTAACGCTTAACATCGGTGTCGTTATATGCGATAGTCATGTTCTGACCGCCGATAACGTAGGACGGACGGAGAAGAACGGGATATTCAAGCTCGTTTGCCGCTCGGATAGCGTCCTCGGTGTCCATAATCGTCTGACCCTTGGGTCTGCTGATGCCGAATTTTTCAAGCAATTCGTCAAAGCGCTCTCTGTCCTCGGCGATATCAATACCCTCGGCCGATGTGCCGAGAATCGGAATATTATTTTCATCAAGGAACTTCGTAAGCTTGATAGCCGTCTGACCGCCGAACGCAACAACAACTCCTACAGGCTTTTCGACCTTGATGATGTTCATTACGTCCTCGTCGTTGAGCGGTTCAAAATAAAGCCTGTCCGCCGTGTCGAAGTCGGTTGAAACCGTCTCGGGGTTATTATTTACGATGATGACCTCATACCCAAGCTCCTTGAGGGTCCATACGCAATGAACGGAGGAATAGTCAAATTCGATACCCTGACCGATACGGATGGGGCCGGAGCCGAGAACGATGATTCGTTCCTTCTCACCTCTTTCGATCTCTCTTGACTCGCAGTCACTGTCATATGTCGAGTAGAAATATGGCGTTTCTGCCTTGAACTCGGCACCGCAGGTGTCAACCATTTTGTAAACGGCGTCAAGCGTCTTTTCCGGAAGCTTGCCTGCCATTTTAAGAATAGTCGAATCCTTGTATCCGTATTTCTTGCCCTTTTCGTAGTAATCCTTGTCAAGCTTGCCGCTTTCGAGCATTTTTTCATAGTCGGCAAGATTCTTGAGCTTTCCGAGGAACCACTCGTCAATCATCGTGATTTCATGAATTCTCTCAATGCTTATACCCTCTTTAAGAGCCTTGAACACGGTAAAAATTCGCAAATCGTCCTGTTCATGCAAGCGTTCGACAACGTCCATGTCATCGGGGAATTTATTATAATTGAGTGTTTCGAGTGAAATTTCGGCGCCTCTGACAGCTTTCATAACCGCCATTTCAAAGCTCGGAGCAATCGACATGACCTCGCCGGTTGCCTTCATCTGAGTGCCGAGCTTACGGCTTGCACCGACGAATTTATCAAACGGCCACTTCGGGAACTTGACAACAACATAGTCAAGCGTAGGTTCAAAGCAGGCACAGGTTTTGCCCGTGATGTCGTTTCTGATTTCATCAAGTGTATATCCGAGCGCAATTTTGGTTGTAACCTTTGCTATAGGATAACCTGTCGCCTTTGAAGCAAGAGCCGACGAACGTGAAACTCTCGGGTTAACCTCGATAACGGAATATTCAAAGCTCTCGGGATTGAGTGCAAACTGACAGTTGCAGCCGCCCTCGATGCCAAGCTCGGTGATAATATCGAGCGAGGCGGAACGCAGCATCTGATATTCCTTGTCCGAAAGTGTTACGGCAGGCGCGATAACTATACTGTCGCCCGTATGAACGCCGACCGGGTCAAAGTTTTCCATTGAGCAGACAGCGATAACGTTGCCAACGCTGTCACGCATAACCTCAAACTCGATCTCCTTCCAGCCGCCGATAAAGCGCTCGACAAGGATTTGATTGATCGGGGAAAGCTCCAGTCCGTTATATGCAATAACTCTTAATTCTTCTTCGTTGTAAACAACTCCGCCGCCGGCGCCGCCGAGGGTGAATGCAGGGCGAATGATTACGGGATATCCGATCTCCTGAGCAATTTCGGCCGCACGTTCAACGGTGTTTGCGATATCCGACGGAACAACAGGCTGACCGATTTTGAGCATCGTATCTCTGAAAAGCTGTCTGTCCTCCGCCTTATCAATGGCTTCGGCGTTGGTGCCGAGCAGTTTAACGCCCATTTTTTCAAGATAGCCGTTCTGAGCAAGCTGCATAGCTATTGTAAGTCCCGTCTGTCCGCCGAGTCCGGCAAGAATAGAATCGGGATGTTCTTTTTCAATAATTCTTTTAACGGTCTCCTGCGTCAGCGGTTCAAGATAAATCTCGTCGGCGAGCGCATTATCCGTCATAATGGTTGCAGGGTTGGAGTTGACAAGCACAACGTCAAGACCTGCGTCCTTGAGAACACGGCAGGCCTGTGCTCCGGCGTAGTCAAACTCAGCCGCCTGACCGATAACGATGGGACCGGAACCGATAACAAGTACCTTTTTTATGTCTTTATTCAGCGGCATTGTTTTTTCCTCCCATCATTGAAATAAACCTGTCGAACAGGAACTTTGTATCCTTAGGACCCGAACATGCCTCCGGGTGGAACTGAACGGTGAAAATCTGCTTGCTTCTGTATTCCATGCCCTCGCAGGTTCCGTCGTTTGCGTTGATAAAGCTCTCTCTTGCATATCGCCTGTCAAGACTTTCGGCAACAACGGCGTAACCGTGGTTCTGGCTTGAAATATAGGTTCTGCCCGTTTCAAGCTGCTTGACCGGCTGATTAACGCCTCTGTGACCGTATTTGAGCTTCATCGTTTTTCCGCCCATTGCAAGGGCAGTGAGCTGATGTCCGAGACAGATTCCGAAAATCGGGAATTTGCCGGCAAGCTCCTTTATATTTTCAATCGGAACGATGTTTTCCTCCGGGTCACCCGGACCGTTTGAAAGCATGATTCCGTCCGGATTCATATTGATTATCTCCTGAGCCGAGGTGTCATGCGGAAAAACCGTAACCTCGCAGCCCCTTGCAACAAGCTCACGAACGATGTTTTTCTTTGCGCCGTAATCGAGAAGCGCAACCTTATACTTCGCTCCATCGTCCGATACCGTATATTTTTCCTTACAGCTTACGCTCTTGACTGCGTCAACGATTCTGTAAGCCTTGATTTCGTCATAGTCGATATTATCAACCGAGCTGACGATTTTTGCGTTCATAACACCCTTTTCACGGATTATTCTCGTAATCTCACGGGTGTCAACGCCGTAAACACCGACTATTCCCTGCTTTTTCAGGAAGGTGTCAAGATCATACTCCGTCCTGAAATTGGACGGCAGCTCGCACCACTCCCTGACAACGTAGCCGCTGACATAGGACTTATCGCTTTCAAAGTCCTCCTCCATGATGCCGTAGTTGCCGATAAGGGGGAAGGTTTGCATAACTATCTGTCCGTAATAGCTGGGGTCGGTGAGCGTTTCGATATATCCGCCCATGCCTGTTGTAAAGACAAGCTCGCCGAGAGCCTCGCCCTCTGCGCCGAAGCTTTTGCCTTCAAAAATGTGTCCGTCTTCAAGTACAATGTAAATTTTTTTAATCATAATGTCGCCGCCATAACTGCTTTTATAGTGTGCATTCTGTTTTCTGCCTCTCTGAAAACGATTGAACGTTCGCTTTCAAAGACCTCGTCCGTGACCTCAAGAGCATCACAGTCGAATCTTTCGCCGATCTCCTTGCCGACAATTGTCTTATGGTCATGATAAGCGGGCAGGCAGTGCATAAACACAACGTTGTCTGCCGCCGCATCCATAAGCTTTTGATTGACCTGGTACGGCATAAGGTCGTCGATTCTTTCTTTCCAAACCTCCATCGGTTCGCCCATTGAAACCCAAACATCCGTATAAATTACGTTTGCATCCTTTACGGCCTCTGTGGGATTTTCGCTGAATTTAATTTCACAGCCGTTTTCCTTTGCGATCGCCTTGCAGGTGTCAACAAGGTCATGGTCGGGAAAATACTTTTTCGGAGCGCATGCGGTAAAGTTGATACCCATTTTAGCGCAGCCTACCATGAGTGAATTGCCCATATTGTACCTTGCATCGCCCATGTAAACAAAGTTAATTCCCTTAAGATGACCGAACTGCTCCTTGATAGTCAGGAAATCGGCAAGAATCTGAGTCGGGTGAAATTCATTTGTAAGGCCGTTCCATACTGGAACGCTCGCATACTTTGCAAGTTCCTCAACAAGATCCTGACCGTAGCCGCGGTACTCGATGCCGTCAAACATGCCTGAGAGCACCCTCGCCGTGTCGGCTATGCTCTCCTTTTTGCCTATTTGCGAGCCTTCGGCAAGATAGGTTGAGCCCATGCCGAGATCGTTAGCACCGACCTCAAAGCTGCAACGTGTTCTTGTGCTTGTCTTTTCAAAGATAAGAGCAACATTCTTACCCTCGTGGATCCTGTGTGGGATTCCCGCTTTCTTCTTTGCTTTCAAATCAGCCGCAAGATCGACGAGATACTCAATTTCCTCGCTTGTGAAATCAAGCAGTTTCAGAAAATCTCTGCCTTTTAAATTAACCATCGGTATCACCCTCCTGTAATTATACATCATTTAATAAAATTTTCAAATAGTTTTACAATATTTTCAAATACTTAATTAGAACAAAAGGGCTGTTCATCAGGACAGCCCAAATATTTTTAAGTTTAAATATAATTTTCAACATACGCAATCTGCTTTTCAACGGATTCGGGACCCGTTCCGCCTGCCGAAATTCTCTTGGAGACACAGGTTTCGAGAGAAATCTCGGTAAAAAGATCCTCCTCAAACAAATCGCTGTACTTTTTGTAATCCTCAAGCGGCATTGTTTCAAGCACAAGACCGTTATCAATGCAATGAGCAACGATCTGACCGACAAGCTTATATGCGCTTCTGAACGGAAGGCCCTTCTTAGCAAGGTAATCGGCAAGGTCGGTTGCGTTGATAAATCCCTTTTGAGCCGCAGAATACATATTCTCCTTTATGACCTTCATTGTTTCAATCATCGGAGCAAAAACTTTAAGACACTGCTTAACTGTAGCAATGCTGTCAAATATGCACTCCTTGTCCTCCTGCATATCCTTGTTGTATGCAAGCGGAATACCCTTGAGAACGGTGAGCATTGTGAAAAGGTCGCCGTAAACACGACCCGTCTTGCCCCTGACAAGCTCTGCCATATCGGGGTTCTTCTTCTGAGGCATGATGCTTGAGCCCGTCGTGAAGCTGTCGTCAAGCTCAATGAACTTAAACTCCCAGCTCGACCAGAGTATAATTTCCTCCGAAAAACGGGAAAGGTGCATCATAATCGTTGCGAATGCACTCATCAGCTCAACGCAGAAATCCCTGTCGGAAACGCCGTCAATGCTGTTGAGCGTGATTCCGTCAAATCCGAGCTGCTCGGCGACGAATTCACGGTTTGTATTGTATGTTGTACCCGAAAGGGCGCAGGAGCCGAGAGGCGAATAATTCATCCTCTTCATAGCGTCCTCAAGCCTTCCGATATCACGGATAAACATCATAGCGTAAGCCAAAAGATGATGAGCAAAGGTTATCGGCTGAGCACGCTGAAGATGAGTATATCCGGGTAAAATCGTGTTTTTATTATCCTTTGCAACGGAAAGTATGTCAGCAAGCAGATTCTTGATGAGCGGAATAATCTCTTCCGTCTCGTCTCTGAGATAAAGACGGATATCAACGGCAACCTGATCGTTACGGCTTCTCGCCGTGTGGAGCTTCTTGCCGACGTCGCCTATACGCCTTGTCAGCTCGGACTCAACGAACATATGAATATCCTCGGCGTCCATATCGAACTTAAGAGCGCCGCTGTCAAGGTCGTCAAGTATCGACTGAAGGCCGGCAAGAATCTTATCGCAATCGTCGTCGGTGATGATTTTCTGCATTGCAAGCATTGTTGCATGCTTCATCGAGCCGGTTATATCCTGCTTATACATCTTGCAGTCAAAATGGATCGACGAATTGAAATCATCGGCTTCCTTATTCAGTTCCTTGGCAAACCTGCCTGCCCACATCTTTTCCATAGCTTATAATTCTCCGAATATTTATTGATTAGTCAAGACCGGCCTTTTTCTTCATCTTTGAATAAACCTTGGTCGGCAGACCGTAAAGATTGATGAATCCTGCCGAATCAGCCTGGTTGTAAACCTCGTCCTCATCGAAGGTTGCGATCTCGGGATCGTAGAGTGAGAACGGAGATGTTACGCCGGCGTTGATGATGTTGCCCTTGTAGAGCTTAACGTTTACGTCGCCTGTAACCGTCTTCTGAGTCTCCTTAACGAAAGCAAGGATAGCCTCTGTAAGCGGTGAATACCACTGAGCGTTGTAAACAAGCTCACCAAGCTTATGACCTACAAGTGCCTTATAGTGTGAAGTTTCCTTATCGAGAGTGATTGTTTCAAGCATCTCATGTGCCTTGTAGAGGATCGTTCCGCCAGGAGTCTCATATACGCCCCTTGACTTCATGCCGACAAGTCTGTTTTCAACGATATCAAGAAGTCCGATGCCGTTTGCGCCGCCAAGCTCGTTGAGCTTTGTAACAAGAGCTACGGAATCCATCTCAACTCCGTCGATAGCGGTCGGAACACCCTTTTCAAAGTGAATCTTTACATAGGTCGGCTTGTCCGGAGCCTGTTCGGGAGAAATACCCATCTCAAGGAAGCCGGGCTTGTTATACTGCGGCTCGTTTGCCGGGTCCTCAAGGTCAAGACCTTCGTGAGAAAGATGCCAGATGTTCTTGTCCTTTGAGTAGTTTGTCTCTCTGTTTATCTTAAGAGGAACATTGTGTGCCTCTGCATAGTCGATTTCTTCGTCACGTGACTTGATATCCCACTCTCTCCACGGAGCGATGATTGTCATGTCGGGAGCGAAAGCCTTAATGGCAACCTCGAATCTTACCTGGTCATTGCCCTTACCTGTGCAGCCGTGGCAGATAGCGTCCGCGCCCTCTTTTTCGGCGATCTCGCAAAGCCTCTTTGCAATGATCGGACGTGCAAGAGCTGTGCCGAGCGGATAGTTCTCATAAAGAGCGCCTGCCTGAACGCACGGGAAAGCAACCTCGTCAAGCATCTGCTTTGTGAGATCCTCAACATAGAGCTTCGATGCGCCTGTCTTGAGAGCCTTCTCCTCAAGTCCTTCAAGCTCGCTTGCCTGACCTACGTTACCCGAAACAGCGATTATCTCGGGGTTGTTGTAGTTCTCCTTGAGCCACGGAATGATGATTGATGTATCAAGTCCGCCCGAGTAAGCGAGTACAATTTTTTTGATATCCTTCTTATTCATAATAATACCTCCGATATACAGTATTGTCTGTGTTTTATGCACATATATTAGCATAAAATGTATATTTATGCAAGACATTTTTTCTCATTTTTCGCCTTTTTGTATATATGCACAACGGATTTTCAAGTGTGAGAAATATTATATGCAAATTTACAAAGCGTTTGACTTAGATAGTACGCCGCAGGCTGTATAAATCGGTTAATTATTCTGAAGCAGTAAGTATTTTGACAAAACGAATGTATAATAATGCGATTATTCAAAAGAATTGTGTTTTTTCATTTGTTGCAGAGTGAAAACTAATCTATTTCTTTCCGAATTTCTTTTGCAATTTTTTCTTCTTTTTCCACTTTCTCCATTTTCTTCTAAGTTTTCTTTCGCCGAGAAAATACATTATTACAACAAAAACAAGTGATAAAAACAGATAAGCAGCTATAATTGAGATATCAACAATCAATCCCTTTTTAGTGCTTTTATTGTAATCTTCAAGTGTATAGGGCTGCGAGCTTTCCGACGTTAAAGTAATTACAAGCTTACAGTTTTGGTTTAACTGTAGAATTTGAAATTTCAAGTCTTCAACTATGCCAATGGTTATTTTTTCTGATTTTACAAGTGTGGTTACGTCTTCATATTCCTTATGTATTTTATCTCCATAACCGTGCAATATCAAATAATATTCATCGTTTATTATTGCACAAGAAGGTTCATACCTATTTCCGTTTTGATATTTAATTGTTGCGTTTTCAACAGTAATATATTGCAAATCATCCTCGGAATAAAATCGTTCTCCGAAAAGCGGAATTGAAATTAAAATAAGCAAGCAAAGCCACCATGCAAAAAGAGCTTTGTCTTTTTTCAACACTTTTCCACCCTTTCATAAGCTAATATAACAAATCGGGTTTAATCTTCATTTCAAATTTTCACCGCACCGAAATGGCGGCGGTTTGCGCCGCACGAATGAGGTGGTAGATTTTCCTCTCGTTATTTATTAAAATCTGACTCGAGCTTTTCCACCTCATCACCGTCTTACGACGAAGGAGTGACAGAGAGGTTTACTTCCACGCATAAATGCACCAATTAAATGACAGAAATATTCGGCATTTTAAATCCCCACCACCGCAAGCGATCCCCCGTCTCGCTGCGGCTCGGTCACGCCACGGCTCTGACAGTCCACCGGACTGTCATTCACTACCGTGTCGCCGCTTCGCTACCCTAAAAGGGCGCTGAGTAGAGTTTCTTCTGCCTTTGGGTCGATGTGGGCATCGACCCCTACAAATTGTTCGTTTCTTGCACATCACCGTAGGGTGCGATGCCCACATCGCACCAAGAAAATCTAATAAAATTGCTTTCGGTGTAGGAACACTCTTGCCTTCCTTGCAGAGTAGCGTCACGGCGAAATATAAATATCAATCAACAACAGTTTTCTTTTCTGTGCCCGCTTTCAAGCTGAGGTTATCCTCACAATCAAAAAGTTCTTTTCCCGATATTTTCCTCAAATTTTAAAGACATGTTTATTTTATATGTATTTCGTTATTATGAATGTCTGCACCGCTTTCCGTTTGATAAGTGAGCTTCAATCCATCGGAAATAAGCAAATTTTTCACATGCTCCTCAGACAGATCGGGTTTGTCCGTAAGCACCACAAAGTTAAATTGACCGTCTTTTTTTGCTCCGACAGAAATTCCTTCTACCGCAAAGTCGGTCTCTATGACGGCGTGTCTTTCACTGTCAAGAATACAACCAACATCAAACATCATTTCGTTTGATCTATTGTTAATACTAACCGTTACTTCATAGAGCCCGTATTGATCAGAATGTTCCATTACATTTTTAAAAAATTCGTCATCCGATGTATGAAAAAAATGTTCTTCGTTGTTTTCAATCTTCTCTCCGTCCAAATAAAAGGTCAACAAACCCTTTACTTGTATTTCATATTTTTTTATCATCCCATCAAGTTTAGTGAAATTGTACGAAGCATCCTTAATTTCATAATTTTCTATCTTTTCAATTGTACATTGGGAATCGGTTTCGGACTTTGACCGAACAGAAAGTGTTCCTACAATACCGAGAATCACCAAAACAAAAGCTGTTAAAAAGGTTGTTATCAAAAGAATTATTTTCTTCATAGATTCATTCTCCCTTTTTGAGTTTGTGTAACCCCGCTCCGTCAGCCAAGCTTCAAAAAATGATTTACATACATGGTTTCTTGTATTATAATATAATTAAGAATATTCGTCAATAAGGATGTGTGTGTTATCAATAAGGACTTAACGATAGGAAAGCCCTATACTGTGGTTTGGAAATTCTGCCTTCCCCTTTTCGGCAGCATAATATTTCAGCAGCTTTATAATCTTGCCGACAGCTTTGTTGCGGGTAAATTCATCGGCAATGACGCTTTGGCGGCGGTCGGCAACAGCTATGAGATCACGCTTATCTTCATTGCGTTCGCTTTCGGCTGCAATATCGGCTGTTCGGTCATCACCTCTCAGCTTTTCGGCGCAAAGCGTTTCAGAGACATGAAAACGGCGGTTTATACCACCCTGATTTCAGGCGGCGTGCTGTGTATTTTACTCATGGCTCTCGGCTTGATTTTCTCAACAAAGCTGCTTGAGCTTATCAACACGCCCGAAAACATCTTCGCCGATTCAAAGCTTTATCTTTTAATATACATAATCGGTCTGCCGTTTGTTTTCTATTATAATATCGCCTCGGGCATATTCTCCGCTCTCGGTGATTCAAAAACGCCGTTTATCTTCCTCGCCTGCTCGTCCGTTTCAAACATTGCCGCCGACATTCTCTTTGTCGCAGGCTTCAAAATGGGCGTCAGCGGCGTTGCATGGGCGACCTTTATCTGTCAGGGTATAAGCTGCATACTCGCCGTATTCTTCGTGTTCAGGCGTTTTGCAAAGATTGAAACCGACGGCAAGCCTGCTGCATTTTCATTTGCGCTTCTTAAAAGAATTGCCGCCGTTGCGATACCGAGCATACTTCAGCAAAGCTTCATTTCGGTCGGCAATATTATAATTCAGGGCGTTATCAACAGCTTCGGTTCGGGCGTAATTGCCGGATATTCGGCTTCAATCAAGCTCAACAATCTTGTCATAACCTCGTTCACGACCTTCGGCAACGGAATTTCAAATTACACGGCGCAGAACCTCGGCGCACGCAAATTCGGCCGAATAAAAGAGGGCTTCAAGGCAGGCGTCAAGCTGACGTGGATGATTTGTATTCCGATTGTTGCCGTTTATCTGCTTGCAAGCCGTTATCTAATTTATTTCTTCCTCGAAAGCCCGACGGGAACGGCAATGGACACAGGTATGCTTTTCCTGAGGATTCTGACTCCGTTCTATTTCTTCGCAGCCGCAAAGCTTGTTTCCGACGGTGTACTCAGAGGTGCGGGACAGATGAAAGCCTTTATGACGGGTACATTCACAGACCTTGTTCTACGAGTCGTTCTTGCAATAATTCTTTCAAAAACCGCTCTCGCTTCAACCGGAATCTGGGTCTCATGGCCTGTCGGCTGGTGCGTAGCCGGCGTGATTTCCCTCACCTTCTGCTTCAAGTATATGAACATGGTGAAATATGACGGAATAGTTTAAATGTACATTTTCATAATACAACGAAAATAAAAACAAAATCGGCATATAATAAATTCAACGAACGTTTCAAAGAAAGGAAGATCCTCATGTGCACAGCGGCGACATACAAAACAAATGATTTTTATTTCGGCAGAACCTTAGACTATGAGTTTTCCTACGGAGATGAAATCACGGTAACTCCGAGGAACTATCCTTTTAACTTCAAGCACACGGAGCCGATCGAAAGCCACTATGCGATAATAGGAACGGCACACGTTGCAGACGGCTATCCGCTCTATTACGATGCAGTCAACGAGAAGGGTCTCGGCATTGCGGGGCTTAATTTTGTCGGCAATGCGGTCTATGCTCAGCCTGTTGATGATAAAGCAAACATCGCACAGTTTGAGCTTATTCCGTGGATTCTCTCGCAATGCGCCGCGGTTGATGAAGTGCAGACGCTTTTGAGCAATACCAACCTTGTCGGCACGCCGTTCAGCGACAAGCTTCTGACGGCACAGCTTCATTGGATAATCGCAGACAAGGACAAGTCAATCACAGTCGAATCCGTCGCCGATGGGCTGAAAATCTATGATAACCCTATCGGTGTACTGACGAACAATCCGCCTTTTGAAACACAAATGCAAAGGCTCAATGATTTCTCGTACCTCTCACCGAAGCAGCCGAATAACAATTTTTCGGACAAGCTTTCGTTTGATATGTACAGCCTGTCTCTTATACACATCTCCGAGCCCACGAGAC
>ENA-OZEP01000149-OZEP01000149.1-human-gut-metagenome-genome-assembly--contig:-NODE-149-length-37520-cov-10.405472_pt1 | contig 37520 bp, 37 predicted proteins | sample MGYA00245074_ERZ653621 | MGnify/ENA primary metagenome ERZ653621 (study PRJEB26926, sample SAMN06165020) | human gut metagenome | biome: ENVO:00009003; feature: ENVO:2100002; material: ENVO:00002003...
GGAGATGTGTATAAGAGACAGTGGAAACCGAGGCCCAGGGAAGACAAAACCGCTGAATCGCGCGCACAACGAAAAAAATGGGAAAAACCGCCCCCGCATAATATGTTCGCGTGTATGCGCACGCGCGTAATGGGAAACGCGGAAATCGGTCAGAAAGGGGCTGAGAAAATGACCGCCGAGGACGTAAAGAAAAGCCTTATCAGGCAGCTGGAAGACCGGGGCGCGAACGTGGAACACTTTCTTGCCCTTATTGATGATTACGTTTTTTACTACAAGCAAGAAAAGAAAGCCCAGGCCGAAGTCCGTAAAAACGGGATGACGATAAAAGCCACCAGCGCTTCCGGAAAAGAATACGACAAAGAAAACCCGGCAATCAAGGCGGCAGCCCTTTTCAACAAGCAAAAACTCACAATCCTACGGGAACTGGATCTGAGGACGGATACAGTACCGCCTCCGGATGAAAGCGGCGGCAATCTGTGACCCGCTATATTCAGGATTACATAGAACTGGTGAGGTCCGGCACCGTGCCGGTGTGCCGGGATCAGCTGCTCCTTGTCGATTATGTGGAGCGTGTTTTTCAGGAAGAAAGCATATACGTGGACGAAGCGCAGCTGGAGCGGTACATGGATCAGCAGAAATATTTCCCGTACCGTCTTTTGGAGTGGGAAACTTTCTGTTTCGCACTTCATAACTGCGTGTACAAAGCCCCCGGGCGTCTGCGGTGGCCTATTCTAATCATTGTCGTGGGGCGCGGAGCCGGGAAAAACGGCTATCTTGCCTTCGAGGATTTTTGTTTAATTACCCCGATCAACGGTATTGAGAAATACAACATAGACATGTTTGCCAATTCGGAGGATCAGGCAAAGGCCACGTTCGACGACATTTACGATATTCTGGAAAGCGACAAACGCTATTTTGAGAAGTATTTCATTTGGAATAAAGAGCAAATCGTAAACAGGAAGACCAAAAGCCGCATTAAATACTACACTCGCGCCCCCGATTCCAAGGACGGCGGCCGACCCGGAAAGGTCGATTTTGACGAACTGCACGCATATGTGAACAGCGCATTGCTTGACGTGGCGGTCACAGGCCTTGGCAAGCGGCCAATGCCCCGCAGAACCTACATTTCCACCCAAGGCAATGTACGAGACGGCCCGTTAGACCGGTACATGACCACGGGGCTGAAAGTTCTGGAAGGTACGGAGCCAGACAACGGCTGGTTATATTTCTTCTGCCGTCTGGACAGCGACGACGAAATCCACGACCCGAAGACGTGGGCAAAGGCAAACCCTTCCCTGAATGATCCCACCCGGCAAGAGCTGCGCGAGGAAATCCTGCTTGAATACAACGAGTACAAAAAAGACCCGGCCAGCCATTCTTCCTTCGCCACAAAGCGCATGAACTGCCCCCAAGGGAACACGGAAACGGAAGTAACTTCATGGGAAAATATTCTGGCGGCAAATCAGCCATACCCGCCATTGGACCCGGGTGTCGCTCCGACGGCGGTATTCGGTATTGACTACGCAGATACGCGGGACTTTGTGGCGGCGGGCATTCTCTGGAAGGTCGGGGAAATCTGGTGCTGGAAGGCTCATAGCTGGATATGTACCCAGAGCGCTACCCTACCGCGTATTCAGTTCCCGTATCTGGAAGCCGTTTCCAGAGGGGAAGCCACTCTGGTGGACGAGCCGCAAATACCGGCAGACTACCCGGCGGACTGGATTGAAGCGCAGATGCTGGAAAACAATATTCGATTCGGCGCAATCGATCATTTCCGTATAGCCCTCATGCGCAAAACATTCAAAGAAAGAGGCTGGGACCCAGACCCCAAAAAAGGAAACATCAAGCTGACATACCGGCCGGAGGTTTCAGAGGTGGCGCCAATCATTACCAGCGCTTTCATTTCCCATAAAATTCGCTGGGGTGATTCCATGACAATGCGGTGGTACACGAATAACGCATGCCGGAAGATCGACAGCAACGGAAATATTACTTTTGAGAAAATCGAACCCAAAACCAGAAAAACAGACGGCTTTATGGCATTTGTGGCGGCCTTCATTGTGGCCACAAAGCACGAGGACATATTCGAGGTACTGCCGGATGTGGACAAACTGCCGGGCGTCTTTGTTTTCTGATTTTGGAAAGGAGTTGAAACAATGAGGTTTACGGACTTTCTGGCCGACTTGGTGGACTTCGGGAAGCGGGATGAAAGCGGCAACATTCTGGTGAAGGACGGAATGCAGGGCACGGCGATCTCGCGTCTGAATGTTGAAGAAATTGCCCTTTTCTCCGTCATCGACTTGGTGGCGTCCACGGCCGCAATGTGCGAATGGAGAACGTACCAGAATGGTCAGTATCAGCGCGGCGAAGACTGGTTCCGGTGGAATGTAGAGCCGAACCAGAACGAAAACGCTTTTTTCTTCCGCCGCCTGCTGTTTGCCCGGCTGCTGCGGTTTAATGAAGCGCTGGTATTCCAGCGGGCAGATGGTAGCTTGTACCTTGCGGACAGTTTTAGCCGTGAGGAATTCGCCTTTAAGCCGAACAAGTATAGCGGAATCACGTGCAACGGTTTGACGGTCAGCAGCTACAAAACAGAGGACGAGGTCTTCTATTTTCACCTTGCCAGTCAGGACACTGCAAGTCTTCTGCGCAGGTTTAACAGCCTGTATTCCGAGGCGTTGGCCGAAGCTCTGGACAAGTACAAGCATAGCGGTGGCCGCAGCGGCGTGCTGAAAATCACAGGTAATGCCACAAAAGACAAAAATTACGAAGAAAACGTGGCCAGACTGATGCAAAATCGGTTCAAAACGTTCTTTGAGAGCAAAAACGCGGTTATCCCATTGTTTGATGGCTACGATTATACCCCGGACAGCGGCCCAGCTTCTCAGAAGCTGAACGGTGAAGTCGGTGACATGGAAAGCCTTGTCAGGCAGGCGCAGGATCGTGCTTGCAACGCCTACCATTGCCCGCCCTGCCTGCTGCGCGGCGACGTTACCAACCAAGACGAAGCCGTCCAAAACCTGCTGACATTCGGCGTAAAGCCGGCAGTGCTTACCGTGGAAAACGAGGCCAACAGGAAGCAGTACGGCCGGGAAATCCTGAACGGCTGGCGTATACGTATCGACATGACCCACGTTCGTGTGGTTGATATTTTCGACGTGGCGGTCAAGCTGGACAAGCTTATCCAAGATGCCGTAGTAAACACGAACGAAGGCCGTGGCCTGCTCAATATGGACCCGATTTCGGAGCCGTGGGCAGATGAATACCACCGCACCAAAAATATGGAGGCGGTAAACGCCCCGGTGAAGGGAGGTGAAAACACATGATTTATATTCCCATGAAAGTGCGCCACGAGGTTAAGGCTCTGGCTGCTGGTCGAATTTTTGAGTTCTACATCACCGACGACATAAAGCCGGACGGTGAACGATTCAACTGGGATACATATTCTTGGGAGGCAGTGGAGAGCACAACGTGCCAGCGGTATTTCGTGGAAAACACGAAGGATGCACAGGCCGGCGACACCATCAACCTGTACATAAACAGTTGGGGCGGCAGCGTAAAGGAAGCGCTGGGCATTTATAACGTCCTGCGCCGCTGTGGGGCCACCGTTGTGGCATACATTGACGGCGTTGCAGCTTCTGCCGCGTCCGTTATTGCGATGGCAGCAGACAAGGTAATTATGCCCCGTAACACCGCTATGATGGTACATAACGCAGCTTGGGGCGTGTACGGCAATTCCAAGGAACTGCGGAAGAGTGCGGACGATCTGGACATTATCAACGGAGCCATGCTGCAAAGCTATATCGTCAAGGCTGGCGACAAGTTGCCCGCGGAAAAGCTGGAAGAACTGACGGACGGTGAAACTTGGCTGTCTGCGGAAATGTGCATCCAATACGGCCTTGCTGACGAATACGCGGAACAGGACGCAGACCTGACTGCAGCCGCCAAACAGTATCAGGGTGCGCACGCAGCCTTCCAAAGCCGGGATATTTCCACCCTGCCCGCGGCCATGGCGGCGGCGATTTCCGCCGTAGTGGGCCACCAAGAACCGGGGAAGCTGCAAACCCAGAAAGCAAGTGAAGCCAGCTGCCTGAACAACATTCTTGCAGCAATGATTAAGTAAACGGAGGAACAAACAAATGAAAATCACAAGCAAAGACCTGTTCGCGCAGGTCAAAAAGCAGCATGAAACCACCCTTGCCGCTGCTTTTAAGTCCGGTAACCCTGAACAGATAGCTGAGGCCATGACTGCCTTTTTCGATGGCATGAACGAAGCAGTCCTCCAGAAAGCCGCCGAAGAGATCGACGCCAGAAATCAGGACGCCGCTATCCTGTCCGCCCGCGGCGCAAACGTGCTGACTGCGGACGAACGCGCCTATTATGAAGGGCTGGCCGCTGCGCTGAAGGCAAGCGACCCCCGCGCCGCTGTGGCCAACTATGAGGTTGCCATGCCTCAGACCGTTATTGAGCGGATCATCGGCACCATCAAGAAGACCCACCCGCTTCTGGATAAGCTGAACTTTGTAAGCACGGCTTATCTGAGCCGCATTCTGGTAAACGCCAAGCCCGCCCAGCTGGCCGCTTGGGGCAAGATCACCGGAGCGGTGCAGAAGGAGATCGAGGGCGGCGTTCAGGAAATCGCCCTGACCATGTGCAAACTGTCGGCATTTCTGTGCATTTCCATGGACCTGGTGGAACTGGGGCCGGAATGGATGGATGCCTATGCACGGGAAACCCTTTCCGAAGCAATCGCCTGCGCCTGCGAGGCCGGCGCCGTGGCCGGCACTGGCAAAGACGAGCCTATCGGCATGATCCGGGACATGGCGGCCGACGTCAGCCCCACCACCGGCTACGCCAAGCAGACCCCCGTCAAGGTTAAGAAGCTTGACCCGGCAACCATGGGCGCGCTGCTGAAAAAGCTTGCCCGCGATCCCAACGACAGCACCGGCAAGACTGCCCGCGTCGTCGATCCCCGCGACGTTATCGTCGTGTTCAACCCATTCGACTACTGGGAAAAGGTTTTCGCGGCTACCACGCTGCTGGTGGGCGGCCAGTACGTGACCAATGTGCTGCCCATCCCCGCCGAAATCTTCCAGAGTTCCGCCCTTGAGCAGGGCGAGGCCGTCATCGGCATTGCCCCGTACTACTTCATCGGCGTAGGTCCTTCCGGTAAGCAGGGTACCATCATTCCCGACGATTCCGTCAAGTTCCTGGAAGATCAGCGTGCATACAAGGCCAAGCTCCAGGGCAATGGCTGCCCCATGGACAAGTACGCCTTTTTGCTGCTGGACGTTTCCGAACTGGAAAGCATCGTCAGCACCATTGTGGAGGTTGCGGGTACTGTGTCCACCACCGTTACCAACACTGTGAACACTAAGGCCCAGACGGGCTAAGGAGGCTAACTCATGGCAGCATTGACAAAGGAGCAGGTTTACAAGCTTGCGCTCAACCGTATGAACTATACATGGGAGCCGGACGAAGCCCAAAGCGCCAATGTGAACGCTGCCATTGAGGAAGCGGAAGCGCTTCTCCGGGCCAGGGCGGGCAGCCCTGATCTTGACCTGACCGGTCCGGAATATCGCGGCTTGCTGATAGAATGCGTGTGGTATCTGGCAAACAATCGCCGGGCGGAGTTTGAAGAGGACTACCGCGCGGAAATTGTAAACCTGCGTCTTGCGGAGGGATTCGGCTGTGGCAAAGAAGAAAGTACAGTTTGAATCCTTCCCGGACGGCGTTTGCAAACTGTGGCAGCTGGACGGCGGAAAACGGCCTGTTCTGCGGCTGTCCGGTGTACGCTACAGGGAGCGCACGGTCGGCGAACGCCGCAATTTTGACGCTGAGCAAGCCGGACACACCATTCAAATGCTTATTCGGATTCCGCAAATGGACTTTGTGAAACCCGGCGTTTTCGTGACCATCGGGGATCAGCAATACAAAGTATTGCAGGCTCAGAAGATCAATGACACATTGCCCAAATGTACCGATCTAACTCTGGAAAATCCCACGGTTCTGATTGCGTTTGACGAAAGTGAGGCGGGAACCGGTGGCAGATTTTGACCTCACGGCTGAGATAACTGCCGTGTTGAAAGAGTACACAGGCGATGTAATGGACAAAGTGTCCGCCGCCGTGGAAGATTGCGGGAAATCCATGACAAAGGATATCAGGCAGGCAAGCCCGAAAAGGACCGGGGCTTATAAAAAAGGGTGGCGCTGCGAAATCAAGCGCAACGGGCGGGGCAGCACAACAGCCACAGCCAAAAACGCGACAAACTACCAGCTTACCCACCTGCTTGAATACCCGCACAAAAAGCGAGGGCACAAGGGCATTGTGCAGCCGAAAAAGCATATTCAGCCGGCTGCGGATAAGTGGCAGGCTGAATTCGAGCATAGGTGTGAGGAGGCGTGCAAGGCGAAATGACAAGCCGCGAGAAGGTTCTAACCAGACTGGACAGCACAGGCATTCGGCGGGAAGATGAAGCAGCGGTGCCGGTCAACGGCGTCACTGTTCCGCTTCCGTATATGGTCATCAGAACCATAGAGAAGGACACATGGGACGATTTGGGGCGTGTGTGCGTGAAAACGATCATGTGGACCATTGCCCTATTTACTGCAAACAAGGACGTTGCACTTGAGTGCAAAATAAGAAAAGCGCTTGCCGGTCTGGGAACCATCGAAATTGAGAGGTTCCCGGACGGTGAGCCGTATTCCGTACATTTTACGTTTACAACGAAGGGAGCCTAAAAAATGAGCAACACCAATACCAACACCATCGACAACAGCGACGAGATCATTCTGGGCAGCGGCGACCTGTATATTGTCGAGTTTTCCGGGGCAATTCCGGAAGATGCCACAATCGAGGCCGACAGCAACCGCGCGGGGAATATCAAGAGTGGCGCAACTCTGGAATACTCCGCAGACAGTCAGACGGTTCAGGACGACAAAGGCCGTGTAAAGAAGACCATCATCACCAAGGAGACGGTCACGTTTAAGACCGGCCTTATCACTTGGGTGCCGCAGTACATTCAGGCGTTGATCCAGACTGCCCGCATTGACGAGACCACCAAGAAAGGCCATCGTCTGTTCCAGCTGGGCGGACTGTCCAATCTGAACAAAAAGCGTTATCTGTGGCGGTTTGTCCATACCCGCGACGATGGCCGGAAGCTGCGGATTACCGTTACCGGCAAGAATACGGGTGCCATTTCCATGGCTTTCCAGCCCGAAAACGAGACCACCGTTGATTCCGAGATTACCGCCGACACTCTGGACAAGGACGGTACGCTGGTCATTCTGGATGACGAGCTGGTAACCACCCAGTCGGAAGCAGATGGAGGCTAACTATGTTTCAGTTGTCTGCAGTCCGGGTTCGGCACTATGAATTTGAAAACCCCGAAGACGGCACGGTCCTGCACGTCCACCCGCCGAAGCTGGAAGCCGTGGAAATTTTCAACAAGGTATTTACCGACAAGGAATCCACCCCAAAAGATATGGCCGGTGTGACGGCCGCCTTGCTTTCGGACAACGAAGAGGGCGTCAGAATCACCAGCAAAAAGTTGATGGGGTGGGCGAATATCGACCAGCTGTCTGCGCTGATTGAAGATTTTCTGGGCTGGATGAACAACACAAAAGCCAGTAACCCAAACTGATAACCCCCAGCTATCCGGTCAAGGATGGCGCGGGGGTTCCGTTCGGGATCACCACGCAGCGACAAAAAATTGTTGCTGATTATGCGGGCATTTCTTTGTTTGATGTCTACCAACTGGACATATTCACCTACTGGGCATTACTGCACGACGCCATTGTGACAACGAATGCCCAGACGGAAGAAGGCAGGAAATGGCTGCATGATGCGTGGCGGATTCAGCAGACAACGCCGGACGCGGAAAAACTGCACCAAAAATACGGCTGAAAGGAGGGTAACCCGTGGATCAGAAAATAAGAGGAATTACCGTTACCATTAACGGCGATACAACGGGTCTGGGCAAGGCACTGGACACCGTGAAAAAGCAGAGCATTGGCCTAAATCGAGAGCTGAAAAGCGTAAACAAGGCGCTGAATTTCAACCCTTCCAGCGCGTCCCTGCTGACCGAAAAGCAGAAAGTTCTTGCTGATTCTGTACGTGCAGCCCGTGAAGAGCTGAAAACTCTGGAAGCGGCACAGGCCGACGTAGAAAAAATGTATGCTTCCGGCGATATCGACCGGGGTGCATACCTTGAATTCCAACGGCAGCTGGAAGCCGCCCGCGCGAATGTGGAGCGGCTGCAGGATCAGCTGGTTGAGTTCGGCGGAGCCGCCGGGCAAATCATGCAACAGGCAGGAAAAAAAGTTTCCGAGTTTGGCAGCACGGTAGAAGGTATCGGCAATAAGCTTATGCCCATCTCTGCGGCCACTGCGGCGGCAGGAGCTGCTACCGTAAAAATGGCATGGGACTTTGAAGACAGCATGGCCAAAGTATCGACCATTGCGGACACTACGGAAGTTCCTCTGGAAGACCTGCAGGCGGCTATCCTAGAGCTGAGCGACGAAAGCGGCATAGCGGCCGGGGAAATTGCGGAGAACGTATATAATGCGATCAGTGCCGGCCAGAAGACCGGTGACGCCGTGAATTTTGTACGGCACGCCACTGATTTGGCCCGCGCTGGTTTTGCGGACAGTGGCAACTCTCTGGACCTGCTGACCACAATCATGAACGCTTACAAGCTGGAAGCGAACGAAGTAACCAACGTTTCCGACAACCTGATAGCAACCCAGAACCTTGGTAAAACGACGGTTGCAGAGCTTTCCAGCAGCATGGGTAAAATCATCCCCACCGCCAACGCCGCGAATGTATCCCTTGACCAGCTGTGTGCCGGCTATGCGCTCATGACTGCCAACGGCGTAGCTACCGCCGAAAGCACAACTTACATGAACAGCATGCTGAACGAGCTGAACAAGTCCGGCAGCACAGTTGCCAAAACCTTGCAAGATGAAACAGGGAAAGGTTTCTCTGACCTGATGGCGGAGGGCTACACCTTGGGCGATGTGCTGGGAATTGTCAGCGCCGCGGCAGATGACCAAGGGCTGAAATTTACGGATATGTTCGGCTCTGCGGAGGCGGCAAAAGCGGGCTTGATCCTGTTGGGCAACAGTGTTTCCGACGTGGAAAACGGTCTTGTAGAAGCAGGCGGGTCTACAAGCCAGTTTAATGAAATGCTGGCCGGTATTCAGGCTGGGGCAGGCGGTACAGAATCGGCTCTGGAGAAACTGGAAACCAAAAACCGCAAAGCTCAGGTCGCGTTCAATCTGGTAAAAAATGCCGCTCTGGACTTCGGTCAGGTTGCCAGCGGTATGCTGGCACCATACGTTGAACAGTTTGCCGGGGTTATCGAAAAAGCGACGGATAAGCTGAAAAACATGGACGAAGGCCAGAAAAAGGCCGTTATAACCTTCGCCGCAGTTGTGGCAGCAGCCGGCCCGGTGCTGTCCGTGGCCGGTAAAGGTATCAGCATTGTTGGTAATCTGATTACCACAGGCGGGAAAATTGTGACCACATTCCAAGGAGCTTCGGCGGCGATGAAAGCGGGCGCGTCAGCCTTCCAGCTGGCAGGTGCCGGTGCCAAAATCGCAGGTGTAGCCATTACGGTGCTGACCAGCCCAATAACTTGGATCGTGGCGGGAATTGCTGCTCTGGTTGCTGGATTTGTCTTGCTGTATAACCATTGCGAAGGATTCCGCAACGGCGTTAACGCCATTGCTTCCGGTATCAAAACCGCATGGAACGCAAGCATGGACGCGCTGAAATCCACAGCGCAGGAAAAGCTCAGCGCTGTACGTACCGCCTATGAGGAAAACGGCGGCGGAATCAAGGGCGCAGCAGCGGCAGCCATGGAAGCGGTAAAGGGAGCATACACATTCGGCCTGACATTCATTGATAAGCTGACCGGCGGCAAACTGTCGGCTATAGCGGAGAAATTCAAGAATAGCCGTGTAGGCCAGATCTGGACTTCGGCTATGGATACCGTCAAGAATGCCACTGCCATTGGAATGGATGCGCTGAAAACCACAGCACAGGAAAAGCTCAGCGCTGTACGCACCGCCTATGAAGAAAACGGCGGAGGTATCAAGGGCGTGGTAGCGGCCACCATGACCGGCATTCAGGAAGCAAGCACCTTTGGCTTAGACTTTATCGACAACCTGACTGGCGGCAAGCTGTCGGCCATAGGGGAAAAGTTCAGAAACAGCCGTGTGGGCCAGATCTGGACTTCAGCTATGGATACCGTCAAGAACACCACCGCCCTTGGCATGGAAGCGTTGAAAACCACAGCGCAGGAAAAGCTTGACGCCGTTCGTTCCGCCTATGAGGAAAACGGCGGAGGGCTTAAGGGCATAGTAGCGGCTACCATGACCGGCATTCAGGAAGCAAACAGCTTCGGTCTGGACTTTGTTGATACTCTGACCGACGGGAAACTGTCCAGCATTGCCGAACGCTTCCAGTCAAAAATGAATGCCGCCAAGACAGCCGTTACCGACACCTTGGATAATATCAAGAGCGCATTTTCGGAAAAGATTGAGGCCGCCCGTTCTGCTGTTGCGCAGGAAATTGAGAATATCAAGAACTGTTTCAAGTTTGAATGGAGCCTGCCGAAATTGAAATTGCCGCACATTTCCATTACGGGAGAATGGGGCTTTAATCCACCACGGGTTCCGACCTTCGGCATTTCATGGTACAAATACGGCGGCATTCTGCAAGGTGCCCGCATTATCGGTTCCTTGGGTGACAAGTACATCGGTGCCGGTGAAGCAGGCCCGGAAGCTGTACTTCCTCTGTACAGCTTTTACAGTGAGCTGAGAAACATTATCACCGAGTTGGTGGACAGAAATGCCGGCCCAACAGAATTTAACCAATATAATTCGTATTACAGCCCCAAGGACCTAAGCCCTGCCGAGTGTGCCCGGAAGACCAGAGACGAAACCAGACAGCTGCTTAAAAACGTAAAGAGAGCGTAGGAAGCCTATGGAAAAAGTAGTTTGCAAAAACAGCGCAACCGGCCGGACGATGGTATTTGAGTACGGCGACACGGTTTTTCTTGAAGGTGTGGACGACATAGGCGCGGACAGTTTCACGATTTCGACCAGCAAAAACACTGGTGTGGATGGCGAGTCTGTCGAAGGCGAAAGCCAGAACGCCCGGCACCCTGTTATCCGCGCCTATGTCTTCTCTGACTATGACGTGATCCGCGATCAGCTGGATGCCGTTTTTCAGGAGGGCGTAGACGGCACGCTGGAAGTGTGGCGGGATGACGGTTCCCGCCGTGTGGCCATCTACCGCCCGGAGGGCTGGGAGCTGCCATATACCGGCATTATTCGAGAGCTGACCGTCAAACTGTTGTGTTCAGATCCCAAATTCTACGACCCGGAAGAGGAACTGTCCACTATGGCGTCTTGGCGTTCTATGCTGCGTTTCCCGCTGGTATTTCACAGTCCGTTTGCCATTTCGGAACATGTGGCCAATTTACTGGCCACGATTGAGAATCCTAGCTCCACAGCTCAGGCGCTGCGCATTGTTTTTGCCGCTACCGGCGAGGTAACAAACCCGTTTTTGACCGACGTAAAGCGGCAGGAAACATTGCAAATCGGGACAACCGCCAAGCCGTTCGTTCTCCACAACGGCGAAGTCGTTACCGTTACCACTTCACTGTCCAATATGCACATTATGCTTGCAAGCCGAGGTGTGCAAACAGAGATCACAAACAAAGCGGTGTGGCCGGTCGCATGGCTGAAATTGCACCCGGGCGAGAACCTGTTCCGATATGGCGCCGCGTCCGGAGAACAGTCCCTGCAGGTGCAGATTTGGCACCGGCAAAGCTATGGAGGTGCATAACCGTGGAAACTCCCATTCTGTCGTTTTTCTCCAATGAATTGGTTCATTGCTTCGATCTGGGCGAATACAAGAGCCTGCGGTGGCGGCCTATGTACGATAAAATTGGAGAATTTGAGCTGCATACCAGCCCCAGCCTGTTCGCAAAAGTCAAGTGCGGACAACTGATTTTAAGACCGGACAGGCCAAAAGAAACCGTTAAGGTGGAAGGGATCGACATTGAAAGCGGAAATCTTATCATAACCGGGCGTTTTCTGACCTGCATTATGGAGGATGCCGGAATCCGCAACATCTATAATTTTGACTGTCCGATTGAGGAAGCCATGCGGACGTTGGTAAAGGAGCAATACGGCCGCGTAACACGCGCTTTGCCGGTAAAACTCGCCGCAGCCGGGGGCTTTACCCCGACGATTCAGTGTCAAGTAAGTCTGAAAAACCTTTTTACCGTTCTTGCTGCCATGGCCAAAGCGGGTGGCCTGGGGTTCCGGGTCTACGCCGATCCGGCCGTGCAGGCGCTGTTCTTCGAGGTCTACGAGGGTGTAGACCGGACAGAAGGACAGGAAGAAAACGCCCGTGTTACCTTCTCCAATGCCTATTTCAACATTGACGATCCCAAATATCAGGAGAACGAAGCCAATTACAAGAATTATGCGATTGTCTGCGGCGCCGGTGAGGGGCTGGACAGGACTATCGTAGAGGTTGACCGGACGAGCGGCGAAGACCGCCGGGAACTGCTGGTAGATGCCCGCGATCTGTCCCAAGGGGAACAGACAGAGGACGAATACAAGGCCATACTTACGCAGCGGGGACACGACAAGCTGGATGAACATAACAGAATCCAAAGTTTTGAGGCGGGCATAAAGTCAAGCAGCCAATTCCGCTATACCGAGGACTGGAACCTTGGGGACATTGTGACCGGCAGACAAACGGAGTGGGGCGTGTCCATGGACCAGCGTGTCACGGAAGTGGAAGAAATTTATGAAAATGATACCATGACCGTGGTTCCTACTCTGGGAACCCCTGCCCCGGAAACCTACAATTTGGAGGATAACATAGCATGAACAAGGAAATGGAAAAGAGCAGCGAAAACGGCATGTTCTTGGACGGCCGGGATTATACCGCGTCTGAACTTTACAAAACGATTGCGCTGCTTGTTGGCAACGGCGTTTATTCCAATGAGCTGACGCCGACGGCCACCAACGAAAATATGACAATCACCCACGGTACAGGTCATGCATGGATCAACGGTGTTGTTTATGTGAATTCTACTCCGTTCGTGCTGGATATTGCGACCGCTGACGGCAGCCTGAACCGGTACGACAGCCTTATGCTGCGGCTGAACCTTTCCATAAACGAAGTATACGCCGTTATCGTGCAGGGTGCCTATGCTACCACCCCGCAGCCGCCCGCCTGCACGCGAAACGCCGAAACCTTTGATCTGAAGATTTGCGATATTTACGTCCCCGCTGGCTGCACGAAGATTACGCAGGACCAAATAACGGACACCCGGCTGGATTCATCCGTTTGCGGCGTGCCCGTTTTTCCGGTGGAACATCTGGACATGACAAGTTTTTACCGGCAGATTTCTGCCGACCTGTCGAAATTCCGGGAAGACGAAGAGGCGGAGTTCGCCGCGTGGGTGGCGGAGCAGGAAGACACCAACATGACCACCATGACCGACTTGGTGGAAGCTGTACGCGATACCAGCGACGAAAGCCGCGCCGAAATTCTGGCCCTTTTGCAGCAGCTGAATACTCTGGTAGACAGCGACACAGTAGGGACACTTATTGCCCAGATAAACAACGCCGTAAAAAAATCCGGCGACACCATGACCGGCGATCTGAACATGGGCGGCCATGCGATCATAGGCGCGGTGCTGACGCAAATTGTTCAGGCCACGCTTACCGCCGCCGGCTGGTCGGCCAACGCCCCCTATACTCAAACCGTTGCCGTGGCGGGAGTAACAGCCGGAAAACCGCCATATATCACGCCGGTATATTCCGGGGCGGCGGATGCGGATATTGCCCTGCGGGAGGCTTGCGCGGCCGTGAGCTATGCGAAGTCGGGGACCGGAACCGTCACGTTTGTTTGCCTTGAAAACAAGCCGCAAACGGACATTCCGGTTCAGGTGGAGGTGAAGCGGTAATGGCTGGCGTGTTCGCATACTTGGATGGATTCGGTGCCAGTGGTGGCGAAGGTGGTACGCTTAAGGTAAATGCGCCGCCTCTGGTAGTCGTGACCATCACCAATAAGGCCGGTAAAACGAAGACCAAGACCGCAAATGCCGACGGTATGGCGATATTCAAGGGGCTCGCAAGCGGCAAGTGGAACGTAACCATTGTCAACAGCGATGGCAAGCCGACCACCATAACCGCTGATGTTCAGACAGAGTACACCGTTACAATCGCTTTTTTCTCCGCTACCATCAATATTACGTATCCAGCCGGGTCTACTTGTACATGTGTCAACGGGGAAACGACCATCACCGCACCCGATACTAACGGCACATGGGTATGTACCGTGCCGAACGCAGGAACATGGGTTGTAGCTGCTACGGACGGAACGGAAAGCACCAGCGCAGATGTAATCATCACAACGGATGGGCAGTCCGAAACTATCGAGCTGAGCTATCAGGTGTGGCTCTACAAAACAGGTAAGGAATTTGGTGGTTGGGCATATGTTCCCATGAAAATAAATGCCAGCTATCCAAATGCCACGGAACCGACCGTCAATAAAGATTCGACCAGCATGAAAATAACCCAGCCCACCTACGTGAATGGCTGCGCCTACGTATATAACAACGAGGTGGATCTGACAACGCTTGACACACTCAGTTTTGACGGCGAGCTGTCAACAGCGATGACCGCGTTTGCTGACGCTGCCTGCCTGTGTATATGGACAAGCTTGGGGACATACGTAGCTGATAACCGCGTCGCATACATCAACTATAGCACCAAAGGCCCTAAAAAAATCGACATAACATCCCTGACCGGAAAGCATAGGGTTGGGTTCTTCCTGTTTTCAAACGGCACATATGCCAAGGTCAACAGTCTACTGCTGGAGTGAGGTAGCATAAATGAAAACGTTTTTTATTGATGCTGAATATAAGTGCCACACTGTTGACGATGGAACTATGATCGCCGTGGAAACGTCTTTTTTTGATGGAAAGTCTACTGCGTTTATTGAGGGTTACCGCTTCATCCCAACCGGGAAAACTTGGGTCAGGGGTGACGGCAAGGCATTTACTGGGGAAATGGCTGCCCCGTGGAAGCCGTGGGCGGAGTTGGATGCCGCTCAGCGTGAATACGAGCGGCAGCAGTATCAGGCGCTTGCTGCTCAAAATGCTGAGTATGAGGCCGCCCTATCCGAAATTGAAGCCGCTCTGGGGGTGACCACATGACCATCGAAGAACGCAAAAACGCTATTTTGGCAAAAATCGCAGAAATGAAGGCCGAGGGTGCAGACATGCAGGAAGCATTGAACCTTTTGGGGGTGAAGCCGGATGAAGAAGTGGAGTAACGGAGCCAAAAAGCGGCTGGTGGAAATCCGCACTGCCGAGGACGGGGAGCAGGATATGCGTACCATCGCCGCGAGTATCGCCAAGCTGCCTCCCGGTCAGCTCAAGAAAATCCTCACTGAGGACATCATCGCCATTCTGGCGAAGTACGGGGTGGTGATTGGATGACGGTCAGGCAAAAGCAATGCCTGTTAGCGTACCTTGGGTACTATACCGGGGCAATCGACGGCGTTTGGGGCGATAACTCCCGCCGTGCTACCGAGGCTTTCCAGCGGGACTATCAACTCACGGTGGATGGCATTTTCGGGGGCGGCACGGCGGCGCGTATCCGGGAGGTCATTACTTCCGGAGAGCTTCCCCAGCAGTCCCAAGGCACCCCGGAGACGGGTGGCGGTGCGGACTGGTGGAAGGATATCCGGTATTTCAAGCGTGCGGAATTCCAGTGCCCCTGTGGCCGTTGTGGTGGGTTCCCGGTGGAACCACAGGAATCCATGGTACGTACCGTGGACGAAATCCGGCATCGGCTGGGTGTGCCGGTTTCCATTGTGGATGGCGGCGGTTCCGGCGTTCGGTGTGCGGCGCACAATGCGGAGGTCGGCGGTGTGGCCAATTCTCAGCATCTGTATGGGCTGGCGGCCGATCTGCACAGTGCCGCAAGTCCGGCGGAGATGAAGGCCGTAGCGGAGGAAGTCCTTGGGCATACCGGCGGAATCGGGCTTTATGGCTGGGGCATTCATGTAGACACCCGCCCCGGCTATGCCCGGTGGAACGGCTGAGAAAGGAGTACCCCAATGGATTTAGAACATGAGCAGCGATTGACCGCCGTGGAAGAGCGGGCGAAATCCAACAGCCACCGGCTGGATAAGGTGGAAGCATCCACCGAGGCCATAACCCGGCTTGCGACCTCCATGGAGGTTATGGCCAACAAGCAAGAACAGGTCGCGGATACCGTTGACAGGCTGGACGGCAAGGTCACGGCGCTGGAAGGAAAACCCGGAAAGCGCTGGGACAATCTTGTGGAAAAGCTGATTTGGGCGGTCGTGGCCGCAGTTGCAGGCTTTTTCCTGGCTCAAATCGGGCTGGGTTGAGCGATATATTTTGTATCTTGGGGGTATACCATGAATGAAAAAGATTTTGTAAACCTGTGCAAAAAGGCCGTCGCTGAATACTCCAATGAGCATTTGGACAGGAGCGACGGCAAGAAGATCACCGAGGACGATGTTTTTATCGTCTGGATGTGCAAGACCTTGCAGAATAGCAAGGCGCTTGCGAGCACCACCCTCTTTGACGGTATGTACTACGAACTTACCTTCAACGGGGACAAGAAGGAACTCTATTTCGACGCCTACAAAAAGTGGGAAAATAAGGCCATTTCTATTGGCTGAGTAATTCAAGGAGGAACATACAATGTTTGAATATTTCATTTATCACTACGGCACGCAGATCATTGCGGCCATTCTATGCGCGATCTTCGGCTGCCTGGGCTATGCCATAAAGAAGCTGGCCGTGAAGTACATCAACGACGACACCAAGCGTGCGATCGCCCGCGTGGCGGTGCAGTTCGTGGAGCAGGTGTGGAATACCCTCCACGGCGCGGACAAGCTGGCCAAGGCACTGGAGACCGCCGAGGCACTGCTGAAAAAGAAAGGCATTGATTTTGACGCTGAGGAAATGCAGATTTTGATTGAGGCGGCTGTGGCTGAATTTAATGAGGCATTTAAGAAGCCGCTGACTGCGGAATCCACCGCCGACGCCGTGCGGCGGGTAGAAATGGAATAAAACCGCAAAAAGAACCCCACGGCTACCCTTTTGGGTGCCGTGGGGCAAATCTTTTCTTTTCCCATTTTGCAGTCAACTGCAAACCTACCAGCGGGAAAATCTGGGGACACAAATACCAAACACACCGCAGATGAAGAACACCTCCGTAGGGTTCGTATTTGTTCGGTTTGGTACGCCAGAAGGGACTCGAACCCCCAACCCTCGGAACCGGAATCCGATGCTCTATCCATTGAGCCACTGGCGCATTTCATCGATAGCCTGTGTATTATACCAACCTTTTTCATTTTTGTAAAGGGGTGCGCGGAAAAATATTTTTTGGTTTTCCGACCTTGTTCGGCGAAAACGGTTGTTTTTTCGGAATATATGTGGTATAATTCTGAAAAATGTTGACCCCCGCGGCAGAAAAGGGAGGATTTTATTATGGCTGCACCTCAGAATTTCCGTTCCGCGTTCAATGGCTTCAACCGGCAGGACGTGGTTCATTATCTGGAATACATCAACACAAAGCATCAGGATCAGATCAATTCGCTGACCGCCGAGACGGAGGACCTGCACCGGCAGCTGGAAGAGCTTCAGGCGCAGGCTGCGCAAATCGCGGAACTGGAAGCCCGGCTTGCCGCCATGACCGAGGAACGGGACGCTCTGCGCGCCCAGATCGAGCAGATGCAGGCCGCTGAGGCCGTGCAGGAACCCCAGCCGGAAACGGACGGCGGCAGTCAGGTCGCCGGGGAGGAACTGGATTCCTACCGCCGCGCCCAGCAGGTGGAGCGCAGCGCCCGGGAGCGGGCAGAGCTGGTTTACCATCAGGCAAACGGCGTGCTGAACGAAGCCATTGCCAAGGTGGACGCCGCCACTGCTGAGATCACCGCCAAAACCGACGAGGCCATGTCCCAGCTGACCCAGCTGCAAATGGCGGTCAGCACCAGCAAGCAGGCGTTACAGGATGCCGCTTCCCTGATGAACACTATCCGTCCGAATTATTGATTTTCCGGAAGCGCATACCGCGAGGTGTGCGCTTCTTTTTGTGCAAGGAGGAGTTTCCCATGCTGCTTTTCAAACCGGACTACTATGACTGCTTCCGCTGCGCCGCCGGGGAATGCCCGGACAGCTGCTGCAAGGAGTGGGAGGTGGAGATAGACGACGCTTCCGCCCGGTTCTACCGCACCCTGCCCGGAACGCTGGGCGACCGTCTCCGGGAGGTGATGCGCACTGCCGACGGCAAAACGTCCATGTCCATCATCGACGGACGCTGCCCCATGTGGCGCAGTGATGGGCTTTGCCGGATTCAGGCGGAATTGGGAGAAAGCGCCCTGTGCGAAACCTGCCGGATGTTCCCCCGCCTGACCCATGATTACGGGGATTTTGCCGAGCTGGGGCTGGAGCTGAGCTGCCCGGAAGCCGCGAAGCTGATTCTGAATGCACCGCTTGCCCCGTTGATGGTGGACACCCGCCCTGATGGCGGTACACCGGGGTATGACGTCGAAGCCATGGCTTCGCTGAAAGCCTCCCGGGAGGTCATGCTGTCCATTCTGTCGGACGAATCCCATAGCGTCGGGGAATCTCTGGCGCTGGGGCTGCTCTACGGCTGTCAGGCGCAGTCAGAGCTGGACGGCGGGGAGGAAAGCCCCTTCGACGCCGGGGCGGCGCTGGAAACCGCCGCGGCTCTGGCAAAGCCGGGAAATCCAGCAGATGTTCTGGATTTCTTTCTGGGCCTTGAGCTGCTGACGCCCCAATGGGAGACCATGCTCCGCCATCCCGATCCCGGAAACTGGACGCAGCATCACCGGGCGCTGGCAAGATACCTGACCCAGCGGTACTGGCTTCAGGCAGTCTCCGACTACGACCTCTACTGCCGCGTGAAGTTCATCCTGATCTCCTGCCTGCTGGTCAGGCTAGTGGGCGGCGACATTTTCTCCACAGCGCAGCTTTATTCCAAGGAGGTCGAAAACGACACAGACAATGTAGAAGCCATTCTGGACGCCGCCTACGCCCATCCGGCCTTCACCGACGACAAGCTGCTGGGAATGCTGTTCTCTTGCTCCATTTGAAGCATAAATAGCAAAGCATCGCCCGATGGCGGCGCAAAAAAACGGGTCTGCCGGTTAAGGCAGACCCGTTTGTACTTTGGTTCAGAATCAGGCTTCCAGATTGATGCCGGTCTCCTTGGAGAAGATGTGGCATACTTGGCCGGGGAAGGAGAAGTGAACGGTGGAACCGCTGGACAGAGCAGCGACTTCCGCACCGGTCATGTTCATGGTGGAGACCACCAGAACCACGTCGCGGCCCATGGAGGTGACATGCAGGTGGACAGTGGAGCCCATCATTTCGGACACGTCGACCTTGCCCTCGATGCCGCCGGCGGTCAGCTCAATGTGCTCGGGACGGACGCCCAGAACGACATCCTGCTCAGCAACGTTGTTGGCGGCGAGCTTGGCCTGCTTCTCGTCGGACAGAACCACGGTCTGGTTGTCCAACTGCACGGCGTACTTGCCGTCAGCCTTGACCAGCTTGGCGTTCTCGAACATGTTCATCTGAGGCGTACCGATGAAGGTAGCGACGAACAGGTTGTAAGGATGGTTGAAGACCTCCTGAGGCGTGCCGATCTGCTGGATGAAGCCGTCCTTCATGATGACGATCCGGTCGCCCAGAGTCATAGCCTCGGTCTGGTCGTGGGTAACATAGATAAAGGTGGTGTTGATGCGCTCACGCAGCTTGATGATCTCAGCACGCATCTGGTTACGCAGCTTGGCGTCCAGATTGGACAGAGGCTCATCCATCAGCATGACCTGAGGGTCACGAACGATGGCGCGGCCGATGGCAACACGCTGACGCTGACCGCCGGACAGAGCCTTGGGCTTACGGCCCAGATACTGGGTGATGTCCAGGATCTCAGCGGCTTCCTTGACCTTCTTGTCGATCTCGTCCTTGGGAGCATGACGCAGCTTCAGAGCGAAAGCCATGTTCTCGTAAACGGTCATGTGGGGGTACAGAGCGTAGTTCTGGAAAACCATGGCGATATCGCGGTCCTTGGGGGCAACGTCGTTGACCAGACGGTCGCCGATGTACAGTTCGCCTTCGGAGATCTCTTCCAGACCGGCGATCATACGCAGAGTGGTGGACTTACCACAGCCGGAGGGGCCGACCAGAACGATGAATTCCTTGTCCTTGATGTCCAGGCTGAACTCCTGCACTGCCACGACACCCTTGTCGGTGATCTGCAGGTTCACCTTCTTCTCGGTGGTCTCCTCGCCCTTCTTCTTTTTCTTCTTCTTTGCGTCGTCGCCGTTGAAGGGGTAGATCTTCTTTACGTTCTTCAGGGTTACACTTGCCATACTGTTTCGACGCCGAACGCACCTACCATTTTCGCATGCGTTCTCACTGACCGGAAAGCAATATTCCGGGAGCATTACGACAGGTCTCCACACTGCCGCACCGTGCGTCAGACGGGTTTATCCTCCTTTATTTTAGCGGTATTCTGTCTATTATGTGGAGTAGACAGAATCCACCTGGATAAATAAATGTTACCATATTCTGCAAGAACGCGCAATGGTTGGTTTCTACAATTTTGGATAATAGTTTTTGGGCAGTTTGCCAATCCGGGCTTTTTACAGGACGGAAAAGCCGCTCTCCGTTGCTTCCAGTGTCGAGCCGTAGTAGGCGGCCATGGCGGTTTCTAAGTCGATGGCGTCGGACACTGCGGCCGTCTCGTAGCACGAGTGCATGGCCAGCTGGGCAAGGCCGATGTCCACCGTGGGGACGCTCACGTGGGCAAGGGAGATTCTGCCAAGCGTAGAGCCGCCGGGAAGATCAGCCCGGTTGTGGTAGGTCTGCACCTTGACGCCCGCCCTGCCGCAGATTCTCCGGAACACTGCGGCGCTGACGCTGTCGGTGCAGTAGCTGAGATTGGCGTTGTACTTGATCACCAGTCCGCCGCCCATGACCGGGGCGTTGCCGGGGTCGGCATACTCCGGGTGGTTGGGGTGGATGGCGTGGGCATTGTCCGCGGACACCAGAAAAGACTGCGCCAGCATCCGCCCACGGTTCAGCTTCAGGCCGTCGCAAATTCTGCCCAGCGTATCCTCCAGCAGAGACGAGCCCGCGCCCTGCGGGGAAACGGAGCCGACCTCCTCGCTGTCAAAAACGCACAGAACCGGGATGGACGCGCTGTCCCCGCCCTTGAGAAAGCCCTGCGTGCAGCCCCATGCGCATTCCAGATCGTCCAGCGCGGCGGAGGAAATGTATTCTTCGTCAACGCCCCAGACCGACGCCTTCTGCCGGATGTAAAGATACAGGTCGTGGCCCAGAATCTTTCCGCCCGCTTCCATCTCCAGCAGCGCCGGGAGCTTGCCTGCCGTGCCCGCGCTGCCGATGAGGGGCAGGGTATCCACTGCCGGGTTCCATTTGTAGCCTTCGTTCGCCTGACGGTTCATGTGGATGGCGACGTTGGGGATGAGCAGCAGGTCTCTGTCGATGTCCAGCAGCTTCGTCTCCACACCGGCTTCCGTCTCCACCGTCACCCGTCCCGCGACGGACAGGGGACGGTCCAGCCATGGGGAGATCAGCATTCCGCCGTAGCGCTCCACAGCCATGCGGGTGTAGGCGGCGGCAAGCTCAAAATTCTCCTTGACCTTGAAGGTGGGACGGTCGGAATGGCTGGCGCTCATGAGGAAGCCCTTGGGGCTTCCCTGCGGCACCCGGAAGGCCACGAGGGCAGAGCCGCCCCGGGTCAGGAAATACTTTCCGCCGGGGGCAAGCGCCCATTCGTCCTGCTCGTACAGCCGGGTATAACCGGCATTTTTCAGCGTCTCGGCCAGATACGCCTGGGCGTGATACACGCTGTGGGCTGCATTCAGAAAATCACACAGTGCTTTTGTCCGGCTGTCCATTACTGTTTTCCCTCCTCAAGAAGTCCGCAGACCAGATCGATCTGCTGGGCGACGGTCTGCAACGCGCCGCGCCAGAATTCCTTGTCTGTCAGGTCAATGCCCGCCACCTTGGCGACATCCTCCGCCGTGGCGACGGTGGTGGTGCGCAGCAGCTTCTTGTACTTCGGCACGAAAGCCGCGCCCTCCCGCTCGTACTGGGCGTACAGTCCCCGGGCGAACAGACCGCCGAAGGCGTAGGGATAGTTATAGAAGGTCGAGCCGTAGTAGTGGCTCTTGCAGACCCACATATAGGGATGGCGGAAGCTTGCGTCCAGACCGTCGCCGTAGGACTGCTCCTGCGCCTTCAGCATCATGCCGCACAGAGTCTCCGCGTTCATGAACTGCTTCTCCCGGTTTTCCAGCACCATGCTCTCAAACAGGTACCGGGAATAGATGTCGCAGATGATCTGAGTGACGTCCTGAAGCTGGGACTCGATGAGCGCCAGCTCCTCGTCGTGGGATTTTGCCTGCCGGATGGCCGCCGCCATGACCACGCACTCGTTGAAGGTGGAGGCAGTCTCCGCCACGGGCATGGAGTAGCCCCGGTTCAGCGGCCGGTGGGTACGGATGCACTGGTTGTGGAAAGCGTGTCCCAGCTCGTGGGCAAGGGTCACGATATCGCCGAAAGTGCCGTCGAAATTGGTCAGAATGCGGCTCTGGCCGATGCACTCCACCCCGGCGCAGAACGCGCCGCCGGACTTTCCGTCCCGGGGATAGAAGTCGATCCATTCCTCGTCAAAGGCGCGCGCCACCATGTCCGCCAGCTCGGAATCAAAAGTGGAGAACAGCTCCACCAGAATCCGCTTGGCGTCCTCCGTGGTGTACCGCGCAGTAGATTTGCCCATGGGCGCGAACAAATCGTACCATGGCAGGCCGTTTTCGTGGCCCAGCGCCTTTCCCTTGGCGCGGAGGTACTGCCGGAATTTAGGCATGTATTCTTCCATCGCCCCCAGCATGGCGTCTAAGGTCTCCCGCTTCATGTCGGACTTTTCCAGCGTCCGGTCAAGGGGCGACGCATAGCCACGGAGCTGGCAGTCCGAAATGGTCTCCAGCTTGATGGAGTTCAGGGCGAAGGCCACGGCGTCCTTGATCCGGTCGTAGCAGCTCAGCTCTGCTTCATAGGCCGCTTTCCGCACGGCTGGGTCGGGGTCATAGGCCAGATTGCGGATGGCGGACAGATTGGTCGTCCCGCCGTTGTAGCTCACCGGCACGGTGCTGGTCAGATATTCCTGCAGGTCGCTCCACGCGCTGGAGCCGGACATGGACAGCTTGGCGCTGATCTGCTCGCCCAGACTTCCCAGCAGATGGGAGCTGTTTCGCAGCAGACCTTCAAACAGGAAGGTGTAGTCCTTCAGCGTCTCGTCCCCGGCCACCAATACCATTAAATCGGGGATTTTCGACACCCACTCCCGCCACTGCGCCTGCGCGCCGGCAGCGCCGGTGAGGATCTGCATCACCTGTCCCAGTCGGGAGCCGGCTTCCGCGTCCCGGGTGTTGCCCGACTGGCGCAGAAAAGCGTATTCCACCAGCTTCCCGGAAAGCTCCGACAGGGATTCTTCCAGCGCGACGCCTTTTTTCAGGCCGTCCAAGGGCGTCTGCTTATCCAGTTCCCCGGCAAAGGCCACATAATCCTGTACAAGCTTCTCCAGCTTTTCCATGTCCGCGGCAAAGGCGGGGTCGTCAAAGCCGCGGTAAATAACGTCTAGATTCCATACTTCGTTCATGATTTGTCCCTCCTGACAGTATTCACGGCCATTTTACACCAGTCTTCCCCTTCCGTCAACTGCCCGCACGGACTGCCGCATTTTGTCGAAAAATGTAGAAAAGTTCTCGATATACGTCGAAATTGTCGAAAATGCGCTGTTTTTGACGAGCGATTATTTTTGTTTTTCCTTGCAAAACCGCGTGCTTCATGGTATTCTTTATTTGTCGCACACGGGTTTTCGTGATTCGTGGCATTGGGGAGCAAAATCTAATCTTTTACATGACAGGAGAGGACTGTATATGGAACATGTAACAACCGTATTGATCGCGGACAGCGCGGACGACTTCTGCACCGCCCTGACCGCCGCATTGCAGCACGCCGACGGTTTCCAGGTCGTTGGAACGGCCAACGACGGGGAACAGGCCATTCGCATGGTCGAGGAGCGGAAGCCCGACGTTCTGGTGCTGGATCTGATGCTGAGCAAAAAGGACGGCATCAGCGTTCTGAAAGCCGTATCCGGCATGGAGCGCCGCCCCATCACGCTGGCGACCTCCGTCTTTGTGACGCAGTACGTGTCTGCGGCGGCGGCCAATCTGGGGGTGCGGTATCTGATGCTGAAGCCCTGCGATATGACCGCGCTGGTGGAGCGGCTTGAGGAGATTCGGGGCGGAGACGGTCAGAAGGCCGCGGAAAAGCGCCGCCCGGACAAGACCAGCATCGAGTCCATGGTCACGGGCATCATCCACGAGATCGGCGTTCCCGCCCACATCAAGGGCTACCAGTATCTGCGGGAGGCCATCATCATCGCGGTAAACGATATGGACGTGATCAACGCCATCACGAAGGTGCTGTATCCCCAGGTAGCAAAAACCTTCGGGACAACCCCCAGCCGGGTGGAGCGGGCGATTCGCCACGCCATCGAGGTAGCCTGGGATCGGGGCGATCTGGACACCCTGCAACGGTTCTTTGGGTATACGGTGAGCAATACCAAGGGGAAGCCCACCAATAGTGAGTTCATCGCGCTTATCGCTGACCGGTTGCAGCTCCAGCTCAAGAGCGCCGAGGCGGCGCAGTATTGAGGGATTCCCTAGGACGTTTTGGCGTTTCCGTTTGAACTTCGCAAGCAAATTTTATCGTTCTGAAAAATGCTCCTGCCTTACTGGGTACTTTACACCCAATAAGGCAGGAGCGTTTTAGCTAATGGTAATCTATTCGCCGCTCAACGTAAGCAGCTCTGCAATTACTTTATCCAAAAGGGGCAAATATTTTTCATCAATCCGGCGAATGGCGTCGAGCCGCTTGGAATCTTCCGGCCTATCATTTCCGAACAGGACATAATCCGCCGACAGGCCGAGAACTTTACAGACCTTAATTAACATTTTTACAGAAATCCCGGTTCTGCCGCGTTCCAGCTCTGCCAGATAAGAAACACTGACATCCAGTTTTTCCGCAAATTTCTCTCTCGTGTAGCCCAGTTCCTCACGCGCTTTGCGAATTCGCATATACATTTACTGTCACCTCAGCATATAGTATCGGTGATAGTTTCACAAATTAACATCAACTAATATTGTATAAATTACATATTGCATTACTTGATATTTTGCTGTATGATACTGTTGTGTTCAGATACACTTATTATTATGAGAGGGTGAAAATACATGAAACGAATTCTATCAGCAATTCTTGCCGCCGCGCTTTGCCTAAGTCTTGCAGGCTGTAAAAGCAAAGCAGAACGAGACTTGGAAAACTTGGAAAAGGCCGCGGAGGAATTCCGGAAAGTGGCAGAGGATGCCGCAAAGCAGTATGACGAGGTAAAAAACGACTTTGACGACTACAATCAAGCGTTGGAAAGGATTCAGGGGAAATAATATGAGAAAAATAGTCACTTTGGCCATGGCAGTGATGTTGTGCATTTCATTATGTGCTTGCACCAAAACCGAAACAGTAAACGAACCGACATCTAAAGCGCCGGAACAATCACAGCAGGCAACGGTTTCCACAGAAGCAGGAAACAGTGTCCATCTGCTTCAGCTTGGAGAGAAAGCGGACGCAGGGTTTGTATCGTTGGAATTTTCTTCGGCGGCACTGACGTATTCGGTCGGCGGGCATGGCTTTTCCACAACCGCCGGGGATGGGAAAAGATGCTTCAGTCTGGTAGGCATTGCGGAAAACACTGGAAACGCACCGCTGCCGATTGAGACCATGTGCGCGGAAATGGTGTTTAATGACCAGTATACGTATACCGCGCATGGCAAAATGATAGACAGCGATAGGATACCCGCATCCCTTGCTCCGCTTGAGCAAAACGGTTTTTGGGTATATGCCGAAATCCCGGAGAATCTGGTTGACCAACTGGAAAGTTGCGTGGTACGTTTCTCCTTTAATAAAGACTGCGCCACGTATCCGAAGACGGTTGACGATGGCGATTTTGTATACGAAGTAAAGCTCAGTGAAAATGACTGTGCGGCCGCATTGGATGCAACCGGTACGGCAAGCATTTTCTTTGACGAATGCCCCATTCTGCCCACACCGGAAAGTTTTGAGCCGGTCAGCATAGCCTCCTCCGGCTCTTCGTCGTTGAATGGAAAGGCATCGTCTATCTACTACTCCTATATGGGTATACTTGGCAGAAACGATAATATGGAGGAAGTATTTCAGGATTACGTTCAGCATATTCAGAAACTTGGGTTTGCCGTGAAGGAAAACGGCGCAGACTATGATGTGTATGCCGGAACTGTAAAAGTAGCAACCGCATCTGTCAACAGTCAAGGCATGAAGTTTGACATCGTACCCGGAAATGAAAGCATTGATTCTTCTGTTCTTGGAGAAGCAGACAATTCCGAGAGTCAGCCTGAGTCCGTTCTGAAAATAGGAGATACCGTTGAAACGGATTATTGCCGGATGACGCTTGACAAGTATGACAGTGGCATGGAAATAACCTCCGGGACAGGTCAAAGTGGATCCTATCGATACTATACATCGGAAAACGGAGACCCATATTTCTATATCTTTGGTTCGTTTAAGAATTTAAGCGGAAAGCCTGTGGATATTCGGAATATCTACGTGCAAATGTGCTTTGACGGGACATATAATTACAGAGGAGAGATTTCCGGCGTAAGTGATGCAATCGGCAACTTCATAACTGATGTTTCTCCGCTTGCCGAAGTGAACTATTACATTTACGCTGCTGTACCGCAGGAGCTGATTGATTCTTATAAAACTTGTGAAATAAAGGTGGGCTTTACGGAGAACTTTGACTATAAAGTAATCGATGTAAACGACTTACCTCAGTTCAAAATGTGCGACGACATTTTCACGATTGTCCTTCCCTAAACGTCACCATAAAAAAATACTCCCAACCGATTTCCCACGGTTGGGAGTTTTTTTCATCATTCAAACACCGCTATATTCCAGATATGTACCCCGACGAGCCAGGGCGGCGGCGCATTTTTCGCAGAGGTAATCCTCCGTGAGCAGCGCTTCCGGCGCGCCCTCCGCTGTCCCGCCGCAGCGGGCGCAGGCTGGGATCGTTACGATCTTCTTTTCAAAGATCCAGTAGGCCGTCCCCGAGGGTACCACCGTGGAAAAGTCGAACCGGTCGGTCTTATGACCTTCCAGCTTTCCGTAATTGTAAATGTTGGAGTCCCGTACCTGAATCACATCGTCGTCGAACATCTTTTCCAGCAGCAGATAGTGTCCGCCCCGGGTCCAGTAGCCCTTGGTCTGGACGCAGACCACCACGTACCCCTCCCGCATGGCGTCTCTGGCTTCCCGCCACTCGAAGGTCTTTTTCTTCAGGTAAAAGCCCATCTGCGCCGGGGCGACGACGAACAGACTGCCGTCGGTGCCGTGATCGTAGCAGTAGCCGCCGTAGCGACGGCACATTTCCGGCGGCGTCAGCTCGGTGTCGGCCATGTAGGTCGCCAGCATGGCCATGGTGGTGATGCCGCAGCCGTGGGTGACGATCCGGTACGCGCCGTACATGGTGGTGGGGTAATCCTGCTGGAGATAGAGCTGGGCTTCCGGGTAGCGCTGGTGCCCAACGTCGGGATAGAGCAGGTCAGAGGCAGTCACCGGGGCGGTCTGCGCCGCGGTGCCCAGCGTAATGGCGCTGTAGTCGATCTCGGCGGGGTATTTTTCCCGCGCCTGTGCGATCTTCTCCCCGCCAAGGGCGGCGGTCAGGTCTTTCCGGGCGGCGTCGTACCAGATGTCGGTGCTGCCCTTGAAAAAGACGATATGATAGCCCAAACCTGAACGGAGGATGTCCACGTCCCCGCTCTGGCGGGCATCGTCAAAGCACCAGTCGTCCAGCACGGGGGTCAGCTGCCCCTTGTGCAGCTTCTGGTACAGTCCGCCGTCCAGCGCGGAACCGGCGTCCGCGGAATTTTTATTGGCCAAATCCGCGAAGATGGCGTCATTGGTGGATCTGTTGTCGCCGCGCCTGCTGTCCGCTGCCAAAGCTTTCTCGTAGTCCTCCACCAGCGTCTGGGCGGAGGCAAGGCACGCGTCCCACAGTTCTTCGGAACAGGTCACGGTGCCGTCCGGCGCCACGGTGACGGTTCCCGTCCCGTCCTCCGGCACCTGCGGGATCAGCAGAATGTGGCGGATGTCCACCAGCTTGCCGCTGCTGCGGGTGATGCCCGTTTCGGCATAATCCGACTCATGTTCCGTGAAGTAGGCTTCCACATCTTCTTCGGTGGGCGCGATGTAGTAGCTCAGGGCGGTATCGTACATATAGCCCCGGTTGTACAGCTCCATGCAGGCGGTCAGGTCCTCCGCCGACGCACCGGCGATATCCTTCGCCAATGCGGAAACGTCGGCAAAGCCGTACTTTTCCGCCAGAGCCGCCAGCGCCTGGGGAATGTCCTCCAGATACTGCTCGTGGAGAGTGTTGAGCCGGTAATTCTTATTGTAGCCGTAGAGATAGGCCGTGGCAGGCTTGCCGGACATGTAGATCTCGTGGTTTTTCATGTTGGGCTGGTAGGCTTCCTCTGTGGGGATGCCCTCGTCCACGCTTTGCAGCGACAGCGCCAGAGCGCTGTGCCAGCTGTTCAGCGCCCGTTTCAGGAAATACTGCTGCCAGCTGGCGACGCTGGTGTCAATTTCACAGGGCTGGGTGTCCAGAGGCTTATCAAAGTCCGGGGCAGTCTCGTGCGCTGCCTGACGGTAAGAGGCGACTTCCATCCAGTAATAGACCTGCAGCTGCCCGTTTGTCAGCTGCTCGTTTCCAACGGTCGCCACCACGGCAGAAGCGTTGACGGAATCCGCCGTATAGCTGCCCTTGCAGGTCACGTCGCCGGGATTGCCGTCCTCCGGCATCGTCGCCGGGACGGTGGGCTGGGTAGTCTCCGCCGCGGACGGGGCGGTAGTCTCCGTCTTCACGGGGGGCTTTTTCCCGCAGCCCGTCAGGCCCTCCAGAAGCATAACGGCACACAGGGCTGCTGCCAGATATCTCTTTGTATTCACTGTCATACCCAGATTCCTTTCTGATTCCATGCTCCTCCCGGCCGGTGCCCCCATTGACTTTGTTTCGGAGGCATGATATAAAACGATCAGACTTTGGGGGAGGAAGCGAACATGCGCGAACAATTTATCCGTACCGAAATGCTGCTGGGCGCCGAAGCGCTGGAGCGGCTGCAGAATGCCCGGGTCGCCCTGTTCGGGCTGGGCGGAGTCGGCGGCTACACACTGGAAGCCCTGACCCGCAGCGGCGTGGGGCAGCTTGATCTCATTGACAACGACACCGTGAGCTGGTCCAATCTGAACCGGCAGATCCTCGCGACATATGATACCGTGGGGATGCGGAAGGTGGACGCGGCAAAGCAGCGGGTGCTTTCTATCAATCCCGCGTGCGTCGTGCGGACTTATGCCGTTTTCTATACCCCCGAGACCGCGGGGCAGTTCGATTTTACCCAATACGACTACATCGTGGACGCCATCGACACCGTCACCGGCAAGCTGGCGCTGGTTCAGAACGCCCACGACGCCGGGACGCCCATCATCAGCTGCATGGGCACCGGCAACAAGCTGGACGCGTCCATGTTTGAGGTTGCGGATATCACCAAGACTTCCATGTGTCCTCTGGCGCGGGTCATGCGCCGGGAACTGAGCAAGCGGGGCATCCGCCACTTAAAGGTCGTCTATTCCAAAGAGGAGGCCCTTACCCCCACCGGCTGGGAGGCGGAAGCCGCCGCCCTTGGCAAGCGCCAGATCCCCGGCAGCTCGGCCTTCGTGCCGGGAACGGCGGGGCTGATTCTGGCAGGGGAAGTGGTACGGGACATCGCGATGGCTGCACCGGAGGCTTGAAAAAGCAGCCCAAAAACGGCTGCTTTTTTCCGGGCGGGCAGCGCCGCCCCCGGCCTGACGGTTTTTAATCTTCCTCGAAGGTCAGGATATCCTTATACTTTTCCTTGAACAGTCCGTAGACCGCATCCAGAATTGCCTCGTCCTCCACGGCGAGGTAATTTTCATTTTCCTCGTCCACCGGCTCCACCTCGAGGATCACGATCTCGGTGGACGGCTCGTCGGCGGGCATCAGCACCAGATATTCCTTACCCTCGTAGGTAAGGCAGTCCAGATATTCAAAGTCCATATCCTGTCCGTTTTCGTCGGTCAGGGTCAGAATGCTTTCTTCCTGTTCCATGTTTTCGTTTTCCATAAAAAGTCCCTCCTGATATTGGGATTGATTTTGGGATGATTATACCTGATATGGCCGGGAAATGCAAGAGGAATGTGCCGGAGTGTTTCATTGACTTTGCCCTTTGCATATGTTAAACTGAGATCAAGAACACAAGGAGGGATACCTATGACCCCCATCGAAAAGGAAATCGAAGGCATTGTGGACGGCATTCTGGAGGATTACCGCCACGGCCGGGACATCGACAAGCTCGACCCCTTCCAGCACCCGGACAAAGCCGTGGTCATTGACATGATCGGCAAGCTTCTGCGCATTGTCTACCCCGGCTCCTCCCGGGACAAAGCCTACCGCATCTACAACACCAAGCACAACCTCTCCATGCTCATTGAGGACGTGATGTACAATCTGAACAAGCAGATCGCTATCGCCCTGCGGGTCGACAGGACGGAGCGGGAAGCGCAGGAAACGGCGCAGGAGCTGAGTTTGCAGTTCTTCCGGGCAATTCCCGGCATCCGGGCGGTGGCCCAGACAGACGTGGAGGCCTTTTACGACGGCGACCCCGCTGCGTTCAGCACGGACGAGATCATCTTCTGCTACCCCGGACTGTTTGCCATCACGGTGTACCGGCTGGCGCACGTGCTGTATATGCTGAAAGTCCCCATGCTCCCCCGGATCATGACGGAGCACGCCCACAGCGTCACGGGCATCGACATCAACCCCGGCGCCACCATCGGCCGGTATTTCTTCATCGACCACGGCACCGGCATTGTGGTGGGCGAAACCACGGTCATCGGCGACCACGTGAAGGTCTATCAGGGCGTGACGCTTGGCGCGCTGACCACCCGGGGCGGACAGAGCCTGCGGGGAAAGAAGCGCCACCCCACCATCGAGGACAATGTGACAATTTACGCCGGCGCGTCTATCCTTGGCGGCGGCACGGTGATCGGCCGGGACAGCGTCATCGGCTCCAACGTCTTTATCACCCATTCCATCCCCCCCTGCACCACAGTGAGCGTCAAGAGTCAGGAGCTGCAGTTCAAGCCCCGGAACTGCGAAGGCAACTGCGCCTCATGCACCAAGCCGGAACCCTTCTGGGAAGGGCAGAAATAATGTGAGGGCACACCCCAAATGAACCGCACCGGTTCGTGCGGATGGTAAAAAACGGGGCCATGAGCGGGAATGTTTCGTTTCAAATGGAGTGGCGCAGCGCTGACGGCGCCACTCCGGTTTTTATCCGGATGCGCTCACAGGAAAGCTTTTTCAAAGATTTTGCCGGAGTGTCTTGACTTCCCGGACAAACGTGGTATAATCCTTACGTGTAATGAATGTAATAAACATGTGGGGGAGTAGCAAGCACGGTTTCCGCCGCGCAGCAAGTCAACAGTACGGCGAAAGCCTGGCTTGCTTTAATTTGCCAGACTCATGTATATCCGTCCTTTCGGTTATGCATGATCTGTCTCTTTTTTCAGACCTGACATATCCGTTCGGATGTGGGCAGGTTTTTTATTTTGGGAATCTTTGATTCAGAGCTTCCCCGCTGTCCTTCGGATATACCATTATGATTCGGGAAAAATCCCCAAAAACGAAAAGGAGAGTCATTATGCTTGTACCCGTATTATTGTTCGCAGTCGGCCTCGTGCTGCTCATCAAGGGCGGCGATTGGTTCGTGGACGGCGCCACCGGCCTTGCCCGGCGGTTCCACATCCCCGAGATCATCGTGGGCGCCACCGTGGTATCCATCGGCACCACATTGCCGGAGGTGATGGTATCCGCCACCGGCGCACTGAACGGTCAGGGCGCCATGTCCTACGGCAACGCCATCGGCTCCATTATCTGCAATACGTCTCTCATAGCCGCCATCACCCTGGCCGTCCGTCCCGCCCCCGTGGATGTGCAGTCCATGAAGAAGCCGGTGATTTTCTTCTTCGTCGCCGCCGCCGTCTACTGCTTCGCCGCCTACGGGATGGGGGAGTTCACCCGGCCGCTGGGCATCGTGCTGCTGGCGATGTTTGTCTTCTACATGGTCGTCACCGTCCGTCAGGGCATCAAAACCCCCGCTCCCCAGGACGAGGAACCCCACGAGGACGGCACGTCCGTCCCTCTGTGGAAGGAGCTGCTGCTCCTGGTGGTTGGCGCGGCGGTCATTGCCGTGGGCGCGAACCTGCTGGTGGACAACGGCACCATCATCGCCAAGGAGCTGGGCGTGCCGGAGACGGTCATTGCTCTGACCTTCGTCGCTCTCGGCACCAGCCTGCCTGAGCTGGTCACGGCCATCACCTCTCTGGTCAAGGGTCACGGTTCTCTCTCCATCGGCAACATCATCGGCGCGAACCTATTTAATCTGGTGCTGGTTTCCGGTGTGTCCGTCACCCTCGCGCCGTTTGAGGTTCCCGTGGGTAAGACCATCTTCGGCATCAATTCCTCCCTGATTCTGGACATGCCGCTGATGATCGTCGTCATGGCGCTGCTGACTATCCCGGCACTGACCACCAAAAAGCTCCACCGCTGGCAGGGCATCCTGCTGCTGTGCATTTATGCAGCTTTCTGCGCGATTCAGTTCGGGCTGTAAAAGAAAATAACGCACCGGCGGCGTCGGAGAGAAGCTTCTCTCTGACGCCGCCGTTGATTTTCTTCCGGGCATGTAGTATAGTTAGAAAGAGATAACAACGCCCGCTCGGCAGAAAGGATCCGGTAACATGACGCGATATGAATTTGAGGTGCTTTCCCATCTGGAGCGGAACGGAGCGGGGCAATATCCCCTGCGGACGCTGTCGGACGCCCTGACGATCTCCGGCGGGGAGATTTCCCGGTGTCTGGAGCAGCTGGCGGCGAAACATTGGATCACCCGCGACGGGGACGCCCTCGCCGTCACGGACGCCGGCTTGGCCGCGCTGGAGCCTTACCGGGTGAAACGCGCCATCATTCTCGCCGCCGGGTTCGGCTCCCGGATGATGCCCGCCACTGCTGACCGTCCCAAGCCTCTGGTGACGGTGAACGGCGTGCGCATTCTGGAAACGCTGCTGGACGCACTGGTGGCGGTTGGGATTCGGGACATCACCGTTGTGCGGGGCTACCGGAAGGAATGCTTTGACGCGCTGCTGGAAAAGTACCCCTTCCTGACGCTGGTAGACAACGACATTTACAGTAAGACCAACAACATTTCCTCCGTCATGGCGGGGCTTAATAAGCTGGACGGCTGCTACCTGTGCGAGGCGGATTTATACATCACCAATCCCCAGATCATCACCAAATATCAATACGCCAGCAACATCCTCGGCGCATATTCTCTGGAAACCGACGACTGGAGCTTCCAGATGGACGCAGCCGGTCACATCATCAACTACCAGAAGGGAAACACCTTCTGCTACAACTACTATGGCATTTCCTACTGGACGCAAGCGGACAGCGCCCGCCTGCGGGAAGACTTCCGGCAAGTCTACGGGGAAGACGGCGGAAAAGACTATTTCTGGGAATTCATCCCTCTGGTGCTCCGGAAGGAGCGCTATGCCGTGGAGATCCGCCAGTGCCGGAAGTCGGACATCATGGAGATCGACAATTACTACGAGCTTGCGCAGCTGGATTCCACCTACCGAACGGAGAAGACGCTATGAAATGCTACGAAGGCCATATCCTGACGGTCAATCAGAATAACGACGTTGCCCGTTATCTCGTGGAAGACGGGGGAAAAATCGTATACGTGGGAAACGACCTGCCAGAACAGTACCACTCCGCCGAGGTCATTCCGCTGGGGGAAAAAGCCCTTATTCCCGCCTTTGTGGACACACACCAGCACTTTGCGTCCTTCTCCACTTTCCACGCGGGTCTGAACGTCATGGACGCAGCGTCCAACGCCCAGATCATGGAAATGGTGAAGCAGTTCGCGGCGCAGTCTCCTAAGAAAACGCTGATCGCCTTCGGCGCGTCCCCCTACTGTGTAAAGGAGGGGCGGCTCATCAGCCGTCAGGAGCTGGACGCCGTGTGTCCCGACAAGGAAATTATGGTGGTAAAATACGACGGCCACGCCTGTATCGTCAATTCCAGACTCCTGAACGCCATGGAAAGCAAGGTAAAGCACCTTCGCGGCTACCACCCGGACACAGGGGAAATGAATCAGGAGGCGTTTTTCGCCTTCTCCAACGCGCTGACCAATTCTCTGTCCATTCCCGAGTTGATTCACAATATGCAATCGGCGGTGGATTTTCAGGCAAGCCGGGGGATCGGCTGCGTCCACACCGTCAGCGGCGTGGGCTTCGCGGGCGATTTGGACATCACGCTGGAAAAGCTCTTTGCCAAGGGGCTGAAAAACGGATTTCAGATTCGGGTCTTCCCCCAGAGCATGAAAATAAAAACGGCCACCAGCCGGCATCTTCCCCGCATCGGCGGCTGCTTCGCCTGCGCGCTGGACGGCTGCTTCGGTTCCCACGACGCAGCGCTGAACGCCCCCTACGCCGACGAAACCGGCGGCGAGGGCGTGCTGTATTACGACGATCAGAAGGTCATCGATTTCTGCAAAGAAGCCAACCGGGCGGGATTGCAGATCGAGCTGCACGCCATCGGCGACAAGGCATTTGACCAGGCCTGCCGTGCGATAAAAGCGGCGCTGGACGACTGCCCCAGAGAAGACCACCGCCACGGCATCATCCATGACTGCCTGCCCACCCCGGAGGGCATTGAAGTTTGCCGGGGCTATCATATCCAGATGCCCATGCAGAGTGCGTTCATCGGCTGGAAGCAGGAACCGGACGATTATCTGGAACACATTCTGGGTCACGACCGTCTGGAAAAGCTGAACCCCATCAAAACGTTCCGGGATAACAATATTGTGGTTTCCTTCGGTTCCGACGCTCCCTGTACCACCCCCGACCCCATCGTCTGGATGGACAGAGCGGTGAACAATGATAACGCCGGTCAGGCGGTCTCCGTTCAGGACGCTCTGCGGATGTGTACCTACAACGGCGCATGGGCGGCCTTTGACGAACAGGAACGGGGCAGTCTGGAAGCCGGGAAAATCGCGGACATGGCTGTGCTGTCGGAAAACCCGTACACCGTCCCCAAGGACAAACTCAGTGGTCTTCGGGTGGAGCGGCTGTACCTCGGCGGGAAGCCCTACGAAAGCTGCCGGGAAAGCATTCTTCCCATGATGCTCCGGGGATTGACCTCCCGGAACAAGGCGTAAAGGCGGGTTCCTATGACAAAACACGAATTTTACATTCTCAACGACCTGTATAACGGCAGACAGGGCCGGGGCGGCTGCACGTCGGACATTGACCGCACCCGCGCGCTGGACGATCAGGCCGCCATCAACGCCCTGACGGACGCGGGGCTGATTGCCCGGGACACCGGCGCTCTGACCGGGGCGGGTCTTGCGGCGCTGGAACCCTACCGGGTGGACAACGCGGTCATTCTGGCGGCGGGCGCTTCCACCCGATTCATCCCCCTCTCCTTAGAGCAGCCCAAGGGCCTGTTCGAGGTGAAGGGTGAAAAGCTGATCGAGCGCCAGATTCAGCAGCTGAAGGCCGCCGGAATTGACGACATCACGGTGGTTCTGGGCTATAAAAAGGAAATGTTCTTCTACCTGAAGGAGAAGTACGGCGTTAAATTCATCATCAACGACGCGTTCAACATCAAGAACAACATTGAAAGCCTGTATCTCGCCCGAAACGAGCTGAAAAACACCTACGTCTGCGTCAGCGACAGCTATTTTGTGGAAAATCCCTTTAACCGCTTTGAATACCAGACCTTTTACGCGGGACTGTCCGTCAGCGAAGCGGTGAACGAGCTGTACGTGGACACGGACGGCGACGGGAAAATCATCCGGATGGCAGAAAACCGGGACGCGGGGCGCGTGCTGCTGGGGCATTCCTTCTGGCGAAAAGAATTCTCCGACGCCTTTATCGCCCTTGCCGAAGCCGACCGGGAGGTCGGCCGCTATCACGCCTGCTTCTGGGAGTGGCTGGTGAAGGACTACCTTGCCCAGCTGCCGCCCATGTATTATAAGGAATACACCCCCGGCACGATCTTCGAGTTTGACTATTTCGAGGAGCTTCGCCAGTTCGACACCCAATACCTGAGCCACACCCACAGCGGCATTATCCGGAACATCAAGCTGGTGTTCCGCTGCGACGAGGAAGATATCGTGGACTTCCGGAACGTCAGCGAGGGCATGACCAACACATCCTTTATTTTTAAGATCGACGGTGTGGACTACATCTACCGCCACCCGGGGGACGGCACCGACAGCATCATCAACCGCCGCAACGAGAAGACTTCCCTCATAAAGGCGAAGCAGCTGGGCATCGACCCGACATACATCTACGCCGACGTCAACGAGGGGTGGAAGATCTCCCGTTTTGTCCCCCAATTCCGGGAGCCGGACTACGGAAGCTTTGCGGATTCCAAAAAGGTGCTGTCTGTCCTGCGGAAGCTCCATGCTTCGGACGTGAAAGTGGACTACGGGATGCGCCCATGGGAGGACGCGCTGGGTATGCAGAAGCTGCTTACCGGAAAAGACCCCAACTGCTTCGCTCCCCACGAAGCGCTGAAAGCAAAAATCGGCAGGCTCTATCAGATGACGCTGGGCGACGGGGTGGAAAAATGCTTCTGCCACGGCGATACCTACCGCCCCAACTGGATGCTCCTGCCGGACGGGGACGTGATTCTCATCGACTGGGAGTACGCAGGCTTTTCCGACCCCGGAATTGACGTTGGCTATTACATTGTAGACGCCATGTACGACTTCCCGGACGCGGAACGGTTCATCAAAGAATATCTGGGAAGCGGATACGACGTGTCCGGCCGCTTCCACTACATGGCCTATACTGCCATCATTGCCTATTACTGGTTCGTCTGGGCACTGTACCGGGAATCCTGCGGCGCGGACATGGGGCAGTCGCTGGAAAACTGGCGCGCCATGGCGGAAAAGTACGCGGATCATTTGCTGAGAGAATAAACTGAGCGCAGAAAGCCTCGATTCGTGGGGCTTTCTGCGCTTCTTTTACAAACATTCTGCGGCTCGGGAAAGTGGCGGAAACGGCCGTTTCTGCTGCTTTCTGATACTATTTCCTGATTAAAATCTTTGATTTTAATCAGGAAGGCATCGCCTA
>ENA-OZEP01000173-OZEP01000173.1-human-gut-metagenome-genome-assembly--contig:-NODE-173-length-34330-cov-12.285660_pt1 | contig 34330 bp, 45 predicted proteins | sample MGYA00245074_ERZ653621 | MGnify/ENA primary metagenome ERZ653621 (study PRJEB26926, sample SAMN06165020) | human gut metagenome | biome: ENVO:00009003; feature: ENVO:2100002; material: ENVO:00002003...
ATTTTGCTATCTCAGCATTGGTTACCGTCAGACTGTTTTCATCTGTTGAGCTTTCGGCAAGAAGTGTTCCCGATTGGGACTGCTTTATGTGCGGCGCAATTAAATCTCCGGTCAGCGTTCCTCCGGTCAATGGAAGATAGCTTTGTAAATCGGTATTGTCCTGTAGGATTCTCGGAGTTACCGTTGTCCAGCCGCCCGGAGCGTCCGTAGTGTCACCGAAATCTGACAGCGTTACATTTGTACCCCTCAAAACCGTTACTGCAAAAACAGAACGGTATGTTCCGGTATATGCTCCAAAATAAAAATAACCGTTTTCACTGTCCTCATAATATCCAAAATTTACTGTACCCCTTTTATGCGGCAGCAGCGTTGTAACCAACATAGTCGGCTTGCTTTCACGGTTGCTCAATTGTATCAGCCATGCGCCCGTCTGGGGAGAACCAAAATTGCCTGCGTCTGTCACAAGCAAGGTTGCTCCGCAGTTTTCAAGCGTATTGATATTGCTTGTTCTGGCAAACATAGAATATCTGGAAATGCTGTCATACGGTCCCAATTCATAACGGCGGGTCTTGCCGGTCACGTCTATCGTTATATCCTGTGTTCCGTCAAACGGTACTCCATTGATCTTACGGGCTGTTTCAAGTTTTTTGGCGCTGTCAGATAACTCTGACGCACTTTTTATGCCCTCTTCCATATGATTAAAATTTTCAGCTGACATAGGAGTTCCCTGCTGAACAACGCTTCCATGAGGTATTATCGTATATGTACCGTCATTATTTTTAGTGATTGAATACTTATCGTCGGAAAGAATGTGGTCTTTCCATTTTGTCGGAATATATCCCATTATAATTCGCCCTCCTCATATACACGGAATTTTAATTTCATAATCAGTATTTGTCCGGATTTTTTTACTATATGTTCTTCTCTCTGCCCTATAACCGAACCCATACCCAAAAGCTGAATTCCGGTTACTGTACCGTCTGCGGCTTCGGGTATTGTTATTGTAATAACATATTTTCCGTCAATTTCCGAGGTGTCGGTTATTTCCGCATACTTCCACTGACCTCCGTCAAGCTGAAACTGACAGCTGTCTATTGTATTAAGTACCGTGGAACTCAGCATATTTAAAATATTTTCTTTCCAGAACATTTATACACCTCCTGAAAATGGTATTTGTCCGCATGAGTAAAGACCGCATAACGGCAAGTCGGTATTGTACGATTCAACTTCACAGCTTAAATATATCGGTGCATCTATACCGAATGAAAGCTCATATTCAATATGCGCCGGAATCTTTTCACTCAAAAGATTTTTTACTTCCTGCAAATAAATCTGCGTACTGTTTCCTCTTTCTGCATTGATATACAAGCAATTATTGCCTTCCGAATCAAACGGCTCAAGGCTGCATTTTGCTTCTCCGCCCGTATACGCCTTTATCATATCGGAAATTACAGAAGCTGAAATTTTGCCCGAACCGATCAGTCTTGCTTTTACAAGTCGGCGGCGTTCTTCAATCGGTTTTAAAGAATCCGGAATAATACCCATAATTTTTTCATAAGAAGAAATCACGCTTTCATCCGCACTGTCTATAAACTGATTGGAAAATACCTGTTCAATACTATTTTGCAGATTGTCGGCAATTCTGCCCTGAGCTTTGAGAATTTCAACCATTTCATATACTTCACGGTAAAAGACCGGATAATAGGTTATTAGCTCCTCATAGTTGTTTTTGTAATGACTTTCAAACAGCTTCAATTTCAGTCACCCCCAAAATAGGCACACTTTCAGCGTTTACCGCAATATTTTCGTCCGAACCGTTAATGACGAGATTTCTGTAATCTGCTATTTCAGTAACATCGGAAATCACAGCACCTATTTCAGAAATTCGTATCATAATTTCCTCTGCGTCAGAACTGTTCATTACCTGAGTTTTAAAATAATTCTCTATCCCCGATTTTATTGACTCCTTTGCCGCTTCAAAGCTAAACCCCTGCTTTACCTCAATCGTAACGGAAATATCTATATACTCGCTTTCAGCTGCCGCAGCTGTAAAATGAGCGCCTATAGGAGCGCAGCCCTCGCCCAGTCCCAGACTGTCAGGGTCCACATACTCTTGTACTTCATTTACAATATCTTTTCCGCACGGAAGTCCGTTTAAATCTATAAGAACCGCCTTTACAGTATTGGGGCCGTTCCACAGCGGAAAGATTTTTGCCTTGCCTACGCCGTCAATACTTTCGCACCATATTTTGTAATGCTGTTTGTTTCCGTTTTCTCCCGAACCGGATATTTTGTCTTTCAGACGGCGGCGCAGACTTTCATCATCTTCCGGCGTTGTACCGTATTCAATTACCGTACCGAATTCTGCTCCTTCAAGTCCCGATATAGTATCAACGGGAACCGCCGCTGTTCCGGGGAAAATATTATTGTATTCCGTTCCTGTTTCCTCGGCTTCAAAGTACCAGCCGGATTCATCGGTTTTAAGTACAAAATACAGTCCATTGTAAAAGAAACGTTCATTTTCTTCTGTAACAGTTCCCGTAATTACGGCGGTATATCTTGCTTTTTCAGCTCCATGACGTGTAATTCCGTACTCAAACGCTTTGGAATCAAGATATTCTCCCGAAGCGGTTTCTACCTGTGAAAGCGAAAATATCAATTCAAGATCAGTATAGTATTTTGCGATTTTAATAAGGATTCCGGAAACTGCATCATAAAAAATGCTCCCCGGACGTGTGTCAATATCGTCGGGAGCATTATTTAAAACCTCTTCAAGAAGTTTTTCATAAGTATAGCTTTCAAACATCATATCACCTCACTTATCTGAGTTTCACCGAATACGGTATCGGCTTTAAACACAATAAAGGCTTCATCATTCTTAAAGCTTATTTCAAAATCGTAAACGTCCAGTATTCGTGTATCCTGCGAAAGAGCGTCCCTGACTAATTCTGGCAAGGCTGTTTCTATAAGTTCGGGAGTTGATACCTCGTCGTAGACCATATCCTTCAGCTCTCCGCCGTAATCGTCATCATAAATAAGACACTTGTAACGTGCCGTTATTATCGCTTTTCTTATCGCCTGATTTACTGCTTCGATCCCGTCAACAGTACCGATAATTCTTCCCGAATCAAGGTCAAGACGGTATGTTTTTGTAGGCTTTTCCGTCTCTTCTTCAATAGTATCAATGGGAATTTCAATATCTGCCGCCATTTACATCACCGCCCTGTCCAACGCATAATACTTTTTGCCGTTATTAAATACCAGTAAATGTACATATTCTCCCGTATGCAAATCAGAAAGTCTTTGAGGGACGATTGGGAGCGGTGTAAGCTTTTCATCATTTATTACCTGTACTCTGACAGGATTTTCAGAAATAACCCTGCCTATTACAATATCATTTCCCTTTGGCAGCATTTGCTGCATCAATCCTTTAATACTCGTTGGATTATCCATTCAGACCTCCTATTCGTTTACGGAATTAAGCGTTAAATTCATTGTATGACTTCCTCCTTTGAAAGTGTGAGTATCTTCATCGACATAGAAAGTACGCTTGATTCCCAGCTCATCAATTATTACATAAACTCCAACTCCTGATATAACATCGGGTATACCCAAAGCCTCAACACTCAGGCTTATTTCGGGAGTACTGATTTCTTTCAGCGTTTCCTTTATATGCTCCTGAAGCTTGGCTTCCGAAAGATCATCGTCCTTTTTTTCGATATCCTGAAAAATACCGATTTTCTTTTCAAGCTCGGTATTCTTCTTAACGGCATAAACCTTATCTTCGTCAGAGAGAATTTTTAAACGTGTCTTTATATCCTCAATACTCTTTTTGTATGTATATGACATAATATTTCCGCCCGTCTCAAGAACCCATTGAAGTATATTTTCACGACGTTTTATAAGGCTTAAAACTCCCTTTGAGGAATTCACATAATACTTTGTTCCCGTAGCTTTAAAATCCTGAGAAATGGCGTCGAGTATTGCGTCCCATGCAGTTGTTTTTGACTTTGTAAGCTCCGGAATTTTGTATGATGTCTTTGCAACGTCCGAATATTTAATACCGAAACGCTTGCACACGTCAATAAAAATATCGTGTACGGTTTTGTTCTCGTACACGAATGTATCTTTATTGTTTGACAGGTAAATACCGTTATCATAGGCGGTAATTGGCATTTTAAAGCTTTCGGACTGCTGCTGTGACATTATCATACCCCTAAATAATTCCTTGCCCTTATAACTGAAAATCAATTGATGACCTTTTGTGACATCTATTCCGCTTTGTGCGCCTTTACAGTCCAGAAGCGAAATACTTACAGACCGTGCGGCAGAACCCTTTCTCCCTTTCCACTTGATACTTTCCACAAGTTCCGAGATATCGTAGGTTTTGCCGTCACGGTATAAAATCAAATTGATATCGGACATAACTTGCCTCCTTACGGTATTGTTAATACCTGACCTGCCTTTATCAGATTAGGATTAGAGCCGATGATTTTTTTATTGGCTTCGTAAATTTTAGTATACTTAGAGCCGTCTCCATAATACTTTTTGGCAATATTGTAAAGACAGTCTCCTGATTTTACGGTATAAGTCTTAGGCTTTGATTTGGTATTGACTCTTGCGTTTGTCTTTTTGGGGGCAGACGCTTTTTTGTTCTTGTTAATATTTATCTGTCTGACTCTCACCGTCTTATATGATTTCAGCGAAATGGTATAATCATAAGAACCAACGTCTCCGCCGCTTTGGGAGTAGGAAAAGCTTTCAATCGTTGCATACCATACAATATCGCATTTAGTTATATACAGTCGGACAACAGTCTTTTCATTCAGCCATGTGGATATTGCATTGATATACGCATGGGGTAAAAGAGGTTTTTTTACAGTACAGCCGGGGAAATATGTCTTGGGGAAAAAGGACGAAAATGAAATCGTAACGGCTTTGGGTTCTTGTAATACGGTAGTTTCTCCAAGTCCTGCGATAGTTACGCTCTGATTGTTGCCGCTTCTCTGAATCTTGATACTTTTGGGATTCACAGGTAATTGATGTTTCTTTTTTCCTGCTTCAAGCCATATTTGATATTTGCTAGAAGTCATAAGAGTTTTCGCCCTCCTCAAATAATTCAGTTGAAATAATACTCATAAGTGCAGGCTTTAAATTTTCTATAAGGATATCCGCCACCTGTTCCTTATCCATATTGCTTTTTACGTTTATAGAACCTTTTCCGTTGATGTTGAGATCAACTTCACGGCGTGATACTGATTCGGTTTTGTTTTCAAACTTTTTTACAGGGGATTCAGACGGGGGAATGCTGAAATGATTATCAGCGTAACCGCTAATGATCTGTTCAGTCTCATCGGCAGTATATACCGTTTCTCCGCCTTTGAACCGTACAAGCTCAGGGCCCTCTTCACCGACCAATGCAATACCGGGTTCTGCCGATAGCGTACCGGAAGCGTAGGCATTCACATTTGCAGTAAACCCACGAACAGCAGCCGCAGCATTTGAAACTGCCGTCGAAACGTCAACGCTTAATGCAGCTGTGATTCTGCTTGCAATGCTCTGGGCTTGCTGAACGGCAGTGTCACCACTGGATTTAAGTTGGGATATGTATCCGTCCATTGTAAGCTTTGCGGCATCTGCCGCTTCACTATCCAATTTCATCTCTTCGACCATTTCATCAAGAGACTTATCCATATTTTCTTTTATTGCATCAAGCCTTTGCGAAATTTCTTCGTCAACTTCAAGTATCGTTTGTGCAGTGTCATCTTTAATATTTTTTAATTCTCCAAATGATTCATTGAGTTCACTGACCTTCCCCTTAGCCTCGTCAACATTCATTTCATTAAACGATTGGGCAAAGGCAACAGCTTGTTCAGGGTCTAACTGCTCTATAATATTACTATCAAGCTCTAAATCGGAAAGTGTGGCAACCGCTTCCTTATATTGATTAAAATAATCTATTTGACTTTCAATATTTTCAATTGCAGTATCGGGAGATAAGGCATTTTCAAGGTTCATACTTGCTTCTTCAAACAATCCGAACATACCGTCTAAGCTTTCACGAATAGAATCATATGCTTCTTCATATTCTTCAGCAAATTGTTTGATTTGTTCTTCATTAACTGCCCATACTTCTGAAATTGCTTCTTCAGGAGTCATAGCTTTCTGAGCTTCTTCCGCTGATTTCCCTAAATCGTTGTAAGCATTGGCTACATCGTCAAGAGAACCGATATATGAATCCCAACCATCTTCATAACCGGCATCAGTATACAATGTATAAAGCTGATTTTTATAATTACTTACATCATTGATAAATCCTTTGTAAGTTTCGGCATAGTCTTCATCAGTTTCCAGTATATCTTGTATTTCTTCATCAGTTATTGAATCACTTGACCTGCCCAATTCCTTCAAATCTTCACATATCTGAACTTTAGACTTCTTTTCAAAATCTTCTAATGAACGAACAGCGTTCAGGTATTCTGTAGAAACATCTCCTGATGCAAGCTTAGATTGAGCATAATCCTTAATACTCTCCTGAGCAAATGTTGCCATCTGTGAATTTATATTAGTCGGATCGAACCCTGTTAATTTACCCGTATCATAATCAACCTCAATATTACAATTAAACGTATCATTAAGGTAATCGGCATATTGAGACATCATATCAAGGTCGGCATTGGTTAATTCAGACTGCTTGGACAATGCTTCAAGCTGAGCTACTGCAACCATTCCATTTTGCCAATCTTTGTCGATACTGTCCATTTTACTGTTGTATTCAGCAGTGAACGAATCAAGGGCTTCCTTGCTTTCTTCCAATCGCTGAGCATAATCTGCGGCAAATCCCCCGCCTTTTTGATACTGAGCATTAAGAGTTTCAAGTTCAGAAGCAAGACCTTGTGCCGCCTGAGATTCAGCTCCGTACATATTGCAGACATTTTCATAAGCTGTTCTGGTATTGTCAATTTCTGTACTGCATTGTTCAAGCGTTCCGTTGTAGTCCTCAACGGCATCAGTATTGCTTTTAATTACATTTGTAAACGAAGCTACTCCTGCAACTACACCTGCTATACCTACAGCAATCATAGCTCCTTTTACCAGAGGATTCGCTTGTAAAACAGCGGTAAAGGTTTTAGTTGCCGCCGAAGCCACCTTAGAAGCTACGCTGTATCCGGTCAAAGCTACAGTGCCTATTCCTAAAGTAACACTTACCCCTGTAATTGCCGCTGTCACTCCCGGATGTTCATCGGTAAATTCCGAGAACCCGTCTACAACATCAGCAACACCGTTATACAAATCTGAAATAACCGGATTCAACTGCGAACCTATTGTAATACCAAGATTGCTGAAAGCGTTCTGCATTCTCTTCTGAGCATGTTCCGTGGTATTGGTCATAGTCATGTACGCTTTTTCAGTCGCTCCGGCTGAATCCTGCATTTTGCCCAGAGTGCTGTTAAATTCTGCCGCTCCTGCATTAAACAAAGCCAACGCACCGATTCCGGCTTCCTGACTTCCCCAAAGGTTATTAAATGCCGTGGTATCACCGTTTACGCTGTCTCCGATGACAGTCAGTACATCACCCAGTGAATAACCGCTTTCTGTAAGCTGTGCAAAAGACTGTCCTGTTTGTTCCTGTAAAACTCCGGCAACCGCACTTCCTGTATCACCGAGTTCATTCAGCATGGATTTCAAATATGTCGTTGACTCTGCCGTGGCAATACCGTTTTTTGTGAGAATAGCATAACCGGTTGAAAGATTATCCATTTCAACGTTATATGCCGCTGCAAGAGGAATAACACGCCCCATGTTCTGAGCAAGTTCATCAACGGTTGTCTTACCTAGATTCTGAGTTATTATCAGCATATCTGACACTTGTGTCGCTTCTGATACGGCTAACCCATAAGCGTTTATAGCCGTTGTCAGTACGTCCGCAGCTGTTGCCTGTTGAGTAAATCCTCCCACAGCAAGCTTATTGGCTTCATCAACGAACTTAACGGCATAGGCAGTATCGACACTGGCTGAAATTGCCTGATATGTGGCTTCTGTTAAATCGCCTGCACCTTGTCCGGTTGAACGTGAAAGAGCCATAATGTCGGATTCTATAGTACTCAAGGAAACCTGACTTGTATCGGCAATTGTGGAAACCTTTGCAATACTTGCCTCAAACTGTGCTGCTGAATTACTGCAATCAAGAAACGCTTCGCCGATTTTTTTAAGCCCCATGACTATTCCTGCACCTGCAATAATTGATTCCAGTTCAGAAATAGCGTTACCGCCCTTGTCTCCTAGCTTTTCGCTGTCATCAGCCGCCTTTATCATGGCGGCACCGTACTCCTTAGCCTCCTGTTCGGATTTATTGAGAGAGTCGGCTACTTTTTGCTCAGCAGAAGCAGTTTTGTTTGCAGAGTTATATAATTGTTCGTCTGCTTGTGCAGCTTCTTCCAAAGCAGCGGCATTTTTTTTAGCTGCGGCAGTGTCAGATTCTAAATTCTGTGCCTTCTTTTCAGCTCGCTTAGCAGCTTCTTCCTTAGCCTTAGCAAAACGTCTTGCTTGTTCGGTTCGTTCGGCAAGAACCTTTGTATCTTCTTTTGAAGCTTCGGTATTTTCCCGTACTGTCAAAAGCTCCGATTTAAGATTTTCATGCAACTCTTTTGCCACTTGCGCAGCTTGTCTTTTGGCATCTGCGTCTTTATGTGCTTCTATCGCTGCCAGTCTTAACTTTTCAGCTTCATTAGAAAATTCTTTAGCAAGAGCTCTTGTAGCGGATATATTACCCGAAGTGCTGGCTTCAAGCTTCGCAAAAGAGGTTGCCGTCGATGTTGCGGTTTTAGCAGTACGATTCATGGAAGAATCAGAATTTTCCAACGCATCAGCAGCTTTTTGTTCAGATTGTGCCGCCTTATTTACCGAATCGACAAGCTTATCTTCCGCCTGAGCCGCCTGAACAGCCGCCTGAGCATTATTATCCAAATTAATATATGCTTGTTCGGCAGCATCCGCTTCTTCACGCAATCCGGCAGCGATTTGTTCTGAGGTCTCAGCCCTTTGACGTGCAATTTCTACGCTTTGGCTCATAGATTCAGAAGCTTTTTCTTCGGCCGTACTCTGATTTAAAAGTTCTTCATAATGCTTTCTGTCAGCTTCTGCCGCACGTTCGGCTTCATCTGCTTTCAGCTGCAATGACTGTGCATTTTTTCTCAATGTCTCGGATTCTCCGTCTATTGCAGCGGAAACCTGTTCTGACTGTGATACAATACCCGACATTTCGCCGGAAATCTTTGATATTGAGGCGGAGGCTTCCGAAAACATTTTTGCCGACTGCCCAACAGAGGAGTTTACGCCGAGAAAACCGTCTTCAAGACCGGCAACAACCTTTTCTCCGATTTGACCTATGCTTGTTAATATAGGACTTATCCCGTCTGTTGCCTTAAATACGGCATTCATTACATATGACATTACAGCCTCACCCCGCATTTAAGCATAGCAAGCAAAATTTGTATATCTACCCTGCAAGGGTCGTTTAACTCGCACAATTCGGACGCAATGTAGAAGAGTTTTGTGCGTTTAGGCATTTTCTCAAACTCTTCCATACGCAGTCCGTGGCGCTGCCATAAGACATGCGCCCAGTATTCAAACGATCCCTTGCAGGTTATTAGTTTTTTGCTTCTTTAACTTCGTCTGAATCTTCGTCCTTTTTTATAAGTCCAAGCACTGACATAACGGAATTAAATACCTGACTGTATTCTCCCGGTCTGTGAAATACTTTAAGAGGCATTTCACTGATATCATAACAATGATAAAAGTCCATTAGCTCCTTAGATTTTAAATCGGGATAAACCAATGCTTCAGCGACGATATGTCTCATTGCTCTGTTGATATCATTTTCTGTCTGGAATACTACTTCACCGTTCGATAGATAAGGATTTCCTGAATTATCCAGAGCAATAGAACGCTTACGGTAATTGTCCTGAATTTTTCTTATCTTGTCATTGGAAATTGTTTTAATTTCAAGTTCAAGACGGTTTCCGTTTTCGTCTACAAAACTCTCCGGTGCAGGAGCATTTACGATTTCTTCCTTCTGTTCTCTCATGAAATAGCTTAAATTCTTTGTCATTTTTATGACCTCCATAATATTATAATAGTTTTTTGCGGAGCAGTTTTACGTCTTGACCGCTTTCGGACATAAAAATAAGACGTTAACACACGTCTTAAATCACATCTTTAGCATTAAAAGAAATAGCGTCCTCTCTTACTCCTCCGGCAGTATCCAGAGCCATAAGAGGAATGTCGCCTGTAAATACGCAGCCTACTGCGGTAACAGTATCAGAACCGTACATCTGATAATAATCAGAGCCTTTATCGTCCATTACGCCCTGTATTGTGCATTCGGGCGTTATTCCGTCTTTCTGATATTTCTGAACTATCTCCTTATACCATGGAGTTGATATTCTTCTTGTGATAGTTCCCGTAATTGTATATCCCATCCAGCGCGAGCTTGGGGAACGTTCTCCCAATACCTTTCCGGTATACACATCAGGTGTAAATTTCAATTCAAACTTAACACCGTCAAGTATCTGCACACCGTCTACAAAAACCTTTCCCTCGCTGAGCGCTATTGGGTTATCGTTGTATCTTTCCATAACTTAACCTCCTTATCTGGTCTTTACTGTAAAATATAACTTTTCCGCACTGTCTACAGGCTGAATTCCTACATTGAAATAAGTACTGTCGCCCTTGCTTTCGCCCCTGACCACTGCAAAATCAGAATCATAGTCAACATTCCGGATAGCTCCTGCGTCAAAAAATTGCTTTAAAATACTTCTTCCCATACCGTCCATAATATCCCAGCCGTTTTCATTGTTGCTGTATTTATTAGGCGGGAAATTCAATCTAATAGATTCTGCAAAGCTGTCAAATACTCTCAGAACCCTGTTCTTGCTGTAGGATTTGTCTTTTCTGTCTGTAAACGATGTAAGACTGTTTATGTCATACTCAACAATTACATCTCCATTTTCGGAATATGAAAAGAAAAACTCGCCGTTCTGGATTGCCGCAACTGCCTGTTCATGGGTTTTAGCTCCTGCAACACTTTCCGCACCCACATAGATTTTATATGTGTTGCTCTGAACGTTTGAAGCGGAAGCGTCCGCACCTGCGACCCACGCTGTGGCTTGTGCATTACTAAGCGTAACGCCGTTTATTACAACGGAATTTGTAACGTTAATAATACCCTCATAGTCGGCTTTGTAGTCGGGAACAACAGCCTTAACGCCTCTTCCTACATTTTCCCTCAGATACTTTATCTTTGTAACACACGCCGCAAGCAATGATTCTTCCGTTACAGGAAAAGCAAGGGTATTGAAATTAACGCTTTCCATATCGTCAAGAAACGCTGCAATGTCAGAATTTGCAGCCGTACCGTCCGTACCTCCTGTAAGCGAAACCCCTGCTGCTGCTTCAAGAGAAGTACCCTCTGAGGCTGTAAATGTTATGTACTTACTGTCGGTCAGAGCTGAAACATCTGTAACACCTTCAAACGCTTCAACAGTTGAACCGTCAAGATAAACGGAAACGTCAAAGCCTGCTACAGGATTCGCCGCAACGGAATAACTGAGAGCGTTACCTCTTGAACCGCCGTACTTTGCCTGAGCTGACAAGCCTCCGCCTGTACCCGTTGCTTTAGTTCCTGCCTTGGCAATGTATACAATTACCGTACTTGCATTTTTAAATGCCTCACGAATAAGCAGCATTGACGGGTCATCGTCATATACGCTGTAACCCAGCTTGTCAATTGCCGAATCCACCGATTCATTTGAAATAGTTATAAATTCCTTTTCCGGACCGTATGAATGATTGATCAGTGGGATCAGAACCGTTCCTCTGTCGGAAGAACCCAGCGTACTTTGATTTGAAGCCTCAAAATTAATGTAAGTACCCGGTCTTACTTTTCCTACAGACTTATCGAATGTTCCTCCAGCCATAATTATTTAACCTCCTTGTTCTGCCAATTAGAAATAATTTTCTTCATTTCCGAGACAGTGAATTCACCGCTCAGACCGTATGTCACACCGTCAAAGGTGCTTTGAGTTACACCGAAAAGCTTAAGACTGTTTTCCCTCAGCTTTTCAATTGTAAACTTAGACGCAGGAGATGCCTGAACCTCCCGCTTTATATCTTCATTTTTGGTTTTCATATTTTACCTCCGTTCAAGTAAAAGTTTTGTATTAACTGCGCTTCTTCGCAATTGTACGGTCTTCTGCTTACCCAGCCGACCTGCATCTGATATGCGCATTCATCTGATTTTTTTAGCTGAACATCCTGAATTCTTATATATTGCCCTGTGGTTTTTCCGTTAATGTCAATCGCGGGGATAAGCTTACGAGCAGCGTTGATACTGTGAAACACAGGCAGTGCAAGCTCATAGGCAAGTTCAGTACTGCTGTGAAAGAAATTCACAAATATATTGTAATCCGCACCGTAGGTACTGAAAGTATCGGGTTCAAAAGTAATCTCCGGAGACGGAAAATACACTGACGGAACAACGAAGTTTTCAGGCATGTTATGATAGTAAGGCATAGGATTTCCGGCAGAATCAAGAATAAACTTAATTATACTTGCAACCTCTTTTTCAAGCATAAACCCTCCTTAGTGCATGACCGCACCGGACAAATCGAATTTTATTTTACGGAATCCGTTTTTTATTGGCACGACCATTTATTTTTAAAAGTAATTATCCATCCATTGCTGAACTTTTGCTTCAAGAAGTCCGGGTATCATTTTTTCCATGATTTTTATTCCGCTTTCCCAGAAATGTCTCCCCTCAATCCATTTTTGCTTTAACATCATACCGCTTTTAGCAGATGGATCATAAATGAATCTGTTTCCGCTCCAACGTCCGGGGACAAATCTCATAGCTTCTCCTTTGCCGCAAGTCCAATGACCGTCGTTAACAAATTTTGCATATTCAACATTTGTACCCACTTCAACAGTCAAATCTCCTTCGGAAAGCTCTGAATTTCCGTTATCTCCAATATGAAAACTGCTCAGCAAAAGCCTTGTATCTATAACCTTAAGCCGAATTATTTCATCTTGAATTACTCTTAGGAATTCAAGTCCCAGTCCCTGCACAAATACCGAAAGCGCCTTTTTAAAGTCACTGTTTCCGGCAGAACTACATTTACCGAAAAACTGTTTCATGTCGTCTGATTCAAACATTTATTTAAGCGCCTCCTGTTCCTTTGTACGCTTGATATATACAAAAATGTGATGACCACGGATATTTCTAGGTCTTTCAGCTGTATATTCAAATCCCGTTTCACAGTCAACTACCTTGTCATTAATGCGTATATCCGTACCGATGGGCAATGTAAGCTTTATCCTTTCAGTTAATATATTCTGCGGATTTTTCTGTTCAACAGACGAATCAAGAGACTCTACCCCGAAATGGCATGTAACATTTTTTAGATCGGGGACGTCTCCGTAATTAAAAGAAACAGTATCAGGCAAACCGTATCCTACAGTACTTTTAGACTTTTTCAAGTGATAGATATCGCATTTATGGTCCAGAAGATTTTCTAATGACATTTTATAGCCTCCTTAACCGCATTGTAACGCCGTTTTTGGGTTTTACCTTTATAAATTCCTCAAGAAGCGGTTTAATACCCAGAGTATCGAAGCTGACAATACTGTTTTCAGCAGTATAGCTGTAATCGTCAAAGGTTTCAGACGTTACTTCCTTTGCAGAAACGACAGAATTATAGCCGTAAGTCTCGGCTAAGAGAATCACGGCTGTTTTTACATTCTGCGGTATTTCCTCATAATCGGAAAAATCATTGTTTGTATATGAAATTACATACTGCTCGGCTCTTGAAATATCAACGGCAATACGTGTATCGCTTCTTTCCTGAACTGATTTAATTTCCGTATAGTCCCGCACCTCTTGAGGAGTTACCCATGGTCTGACCGCCATGTTATCACGCTCTTTCAAAAAATCCGGTTTTCATCAGCTTGTCTGCTATATCCGGAGGAACAGGCTCAAGAACGCCCTTGTTATATACCTTTCCGCCGCGTGTAAATGTTGCTCCCTTCGCCAGACGCAGCACCGCTTTGCTGTCCGGATTACCGACAACATCAGACTTTTCTTGTGAAACTTTTTCCTCAGCCATCGGCGACATATCTTCAGCATAAACGGCAGTATCTTCTGTACTGCTCTCAGCCGATTCTTCAACGAAGTCCGGCTCTGTTATCTTGTGATTTTCATCGACCTTTTTTCTCGGCATTTTAAAAACCTCCTTTAAACTGTCTGCTCAGTATCGCCTTTTTCCGTATCGGTCTGCGCTGTAAAGTTTCCGCCGATTACAAGCGCATCGGGATTATTTATTTCCATATCAAAATCCGCAAGAAGAGTATATTCGTGTCTTGTTTTACGGGGAACAACATCATGGTATACTTCAAGACTCTGACCGTAAATACCGTAGATAAGATTTTCATAAGGAGTAACAATCTGAATATCGTCGGGGATAAATGCTACCGGTACAATTTCAAATCCGTCATAGCTTACGTTTTTACCGCCTGTTATCAACGCATCACCGAGAGCGGTATTTCTTGCCTGAAGCTGCTGTTTGTACTTTCTGTTGACTGTCGGAGAACAGAAAATCTTTATCTTAGATTTATCTTCCTCGGTGTAAAGGCTGTAATATTTGTTAGGCATAGCCGCAAGAAGTCCGGGAAAAACCGTATTTAAATAATCTGCACTGCCCTCTGTGTCAAACTTGTGAGTGTCGCTGTCCTCTTTGGCAATCTTGATCCAGCCGTCATTGATATTGATGAAGTTATCTGTGTCGGATTCGTCTCCCAAAAAGGCAAGCTCCACGGTATCATTGGCAAACCGCTGTGCAAAAAGCTTTGCAAGAGTAGAGTTTACATTCTTACCCTCAATATTTTCTTTCATGTACTGGAATGAAACGTCATAAGGCATCACAACGCCTATCGCTTTAAGAGAACGTCTTTTCTGAGTTACCGTACCTGTTGCGGGATTATCGGCATTCTCAACCTGTCGGCGAAGTGCTCGCTTATTAACTTCAAGACTGTCAAGGTCTCTGGTTGTTTTGGTCATTTTGATAAAATTTACTTTCTTCAGGAATGAAGAATAGTCTCTCATGAATGTTATGAACTGATTTGCCTGTTCGGCATTCATTCTTCCGCCGTTACCCAGTGCGGAAGTGTCTACTGCCGATTTGGCGATTATATTTCTGTTTGATTGCATTTTCTTGTACCTCCTTTATACAAATAGTCCATCAAAAAGATCGTCGCTTTTGCCTACAGGCTCCGGCTCACCGTTGAGATTTGTTACTATACCTCTTGCTTTGTACAGAGGTTCCATAGCGCTTTTTACCATTTCAGCAATTTCTTCCTTAGTAACCGATTTATTCTTTTGTGATTCGGCAAGAACTTCCTTTATTGTATCAACAATAAACTTCTTGGTTTTTTCATCAAGCTTATCCGAATTCTTACTGCTTCCGCTTTCGGCTTTCTGAATTTCATTTTTGATGAAATCCATTACTTCTGCTTTTGTCATCTTTTCCTCCGTTTCTCCTGCTTCTTCAAGCAGTTTTCCTATACTTTCATAAATTGATTTAAGACTTGCAATATTTTTTGCGCTGAGAGTTTTTCCGGCTTTCATGACCATGTCAGTATCATCTGCCAGAATACCCTGAACAATCTCCGAAAAATCTGAAAGACATTCCTTAATTTTCTCAGAATCAGTTTCAATTTCAGAATCTCCGGTCAAGCTATTACGCTTAAACAACGTATCCTGTAAGCTGTAAAAGGCATTCCAGAATTCTTCTGACTTGTTTTTCTGCTTAAACCTTACAGCCACCTCGCTTTTTTCCACGACCTCAAAACCAAACATTTTAGCAAGCTTCTTGAAAAAACTTTTGCCCTCTGATTTGCTGAGACTGTCCGGATCAACATCATCCTCGCTGTAAATACCCGTGCCGCCCATTGAAAATCCGGTTATTTCGCCCTTTTCAACTGCTGCCCAGACATCGGGGTCTGTGATTTCAACGGTCATCAGCCAAGTGCCCTTTTTGATTTTTTCCTTACCGATCTCAAAATCCGCTTTGGCTATCCAGTTCTCCACAACTTCGGCTTTTTCAAACTTTTCAAAGTTGTGCTGAATGTCAATACCGTCTCCGTTTTTGGCAAACCAATGCGCTGCTTTGCGTATTTCTTCTTCAGTCATGTAGTCACCCTGTGAATCCTCCGTCATAGGCTCGTAGACAATACCTGTCACATAATGACTGTCGGTATCCGTCTTTACGATTTTACCATATGCGGAAAATGAAGCTTTACCGTCTTCGGATTTAGTTATAAGGAAAGACTTCTTATTCGCCGCTTTGTCCACAAGGGATACAAACTGTATCTGTGCGTCTGAAATACTGCGTGTTTTCATTATCTCGCCCATTTTGCACCTCCATTTAAATTTTTAAGCAGTTTTACGCCTTGCTCAGGGCAGTGCGTGACCGCACGGGACATATCGGGCAAAGTTAACTTAAATTTCAGTTAACTGCACGATGGGTTACTTTTGATTTTGGGTATAAAATTAGCACCTGTTTTACAAGGTGCTTTAAATCATATTAATTCTATGAAATACTTTTTTCATTTCATCACTTGGAAATTTTTCAATTACTTCTTCATAAATCTCACTAAACCATGAAGCAACATCATCTTCAAGACTTTCAAGGTAATCAATAATATCGTCCTCATCTTCGCCAAGCGCATTCAGAAGAGGAATCCAGTATTTTTTTTCTATATCAGGATCGTTTATATGTGCTTTTTTTCTTTCGCTTATAATTTTTTGAATCTTCTTTGCATCTACCATTTAATTCAACTCCTTATGGTTGCTCACTATTATCAGGAAAAATTGTCGACGGAAAACCATCATTATCAAGAAATATACCAACTCTGACTCCATTATATTCTGCAAACTTTGGCATACCGCTATCTTTAGAATGATTAGCAGTATATGTACCGGCTTTTAAAATATCATTGTCATCCCAGTTTTCCGGAAACCATGATTGTCCTATTCCTGATTGTTTGGTTTTTTGCTTATGTTCAGGAACATAGCCCAATCTAACACCGTTGTTATACTTTTTAGTTATTTTATAATCAATACCTTTATTTTTGAGTTCTTCTATGCATTTTTGGGAATGTCCACCATTTTTTAATCTTCCATTAGGATAATCTTTAGAAGGTTTAATATAATCCCCAACCGTCGAATGTCTCAAAGTTTCATGCGGTACTGTCATTATACCATCATTTTTTAGTTCAGTCAACGATTTAAATACTTTTCTAGGACCGTATTTTGTATCGACTGTCTTATAAAGTCTCTCAAGGTCAGCATCATTCTGAATTACTCCGCTTTCAAACAACGCCCATCGTGAATCGGAACGGAAATACTTTTTTCTTTCTTCGACTGTTTTATTTTTAAGCCAGTCACATTTAATAGTGTCCTCATTAATTCTGGCTCTTGCCTTATTACGTGCGTCAAGCTCTTTTTTCCATTCATCGCCCATTTCATCAATAGCCTGCTGCTGTAGCTTTTTGCGTTCTTCAAGAGGTAAGCCTAAAATTTCTTCCGAGGTGATACTCCTATGAATACAATGACAATTAATTACTTCCGCCGCTGGAAGTGCAGGGTCTTTGGGGAAATCGGCAAGATATGTAACTCCGTCTGCACCTTTAAGCTTAAAATTTTCACTTATAAGTACTTTCTGACCATTCATTCTTACGTGATTCGGTCTGGGTTCAATTTTATGATTTCCCGTATGAATCCATTCCTTATACTCGGACGCCGGACACTGCTGTATTGATTCTTCACGGGCAAAGCTGTGCGCTCTTAAGGTTTCAGTAAGTGCCGCACGTCTTGCCTTGTAAAATTCGTCCCTGATACCGCTTTCCAGAACGTCACGGGCAGTCTCCGCAATTCCTTTGCCGTTTTTCAAGCCCTTGACGAGAATATTTTCAATTTCTTCGTGAGAAGAAAGGTGCATTAGATCTGACAGCTCATAGCTCCATTGTGCTATCCAGTCGGTTGTCTTTTCGGAAATCTGTTCAACAATCAACTCCGAATCCATTTCTTTCATGTAAAAATTAGCCAGAACAGGAACATATTCCGTAAATTCATTGAAGAAAATAGGGAAAAGCTTTTCCCTGATATCATTTGTTGTCTTAAATTCCTGCCATGAACCTTTAAGAAATTCCTCAAGGTCAATACCTTTCTTATCAGCGGATTCAATCAAATCCTCAAAGTCTTTTGATTGCTCCTGCAAAACCTCGGCTATTTTTTCTTCCAGTTCCTCAATATGCTTTACTGTATTTTTGGAATCTGCATAGCCTTCTTCTTTCAATCGGTCAGCAAGATCATTGTCGGCTTTGGTTATGTATGCGTCAATTGCTTTAATAAGTAACTGACATTCGGAACACATAAAATCAGCCCCCTTTGCTTTGTTTCATTAGCAGGGAGCGCACTGACTTCATTACCGCCACAATTTCATCATCGTGATTGTTTTCGGCTTTTGCAATCTGCGTTTCAAGACCGTTTAAAGCTGATTGAGTTTTACTGTAGGCAAGAGGTATATTGCCCCAATCCTCCTCAAAATCATCACTGGTCTCACCCAGAGCCTTGTACCCGATTTCTTTGGCCTTGTTAGGAGTAAGACCCCCTGCATTGTTTACAAGGGTAAGTATCTTATACAAGTCATCAGGATTGGTGATGTCCGGCTCCCTGAAATAAACTTCAACATGCTTAAAACCGTAATCATTTAACAGCTTGTTATTGATTATCCACGCAAGAGACTGTCTTTCCGGCTGAAACACCTGTTTTTCTGTTACCTCCATCGCGGTCTGAGCTGTAGCACGGTTGAAATCTGTGGTATATCCCACATACAAATCAGGCAAGCGAAAAGCCGACTGTACCTTCTTGCGGTTATTATCCAAATAGTCCTGAAACAGCTCGTCGTGCTGTAAAATATCCGCAAGACTCTTTAATTCAATATCCGGTTGTTTTTCCTCCTGCATATTTGTACTGTTTTCATTTTTTTCAGCCTCAAGAAGCAAAAAGCTATGCTGACCTGCTTCGCCTTTAATGTCGTTCATATAGGTCTGAAGCTTGTCATAGCTTTCGTCTGTCAGAGTACCGCCCTTGATAATTACCGCCATAGGAGTATGCCGACCGTTTTCAAAGTAATTGTTATTCAGATTTTCAGCCTTGCAGCTTCCGTCAACATTCAGCGCCTGACCAATCCAGCGAACCTGACCGTAAGGTCTGGAGCCGAGTTTAAACTCCAATATCTCATTAGCCCGTTTGTCAGAATCCAGCTCAGAAACATATCCGCCTGTTTCTTTATCCATAATGCGTTTGTCTCCGAACTCCTTGAAATACACGGTTTTACTACCCACTGTCTGCTTATACTTTCTGTACCGCTTTTTACGCCTTATGGCTTTTCCTTTGTAAACATATTCAACCTCAACCGACTCTTCAAACAGTCTGGATTTTTTGACGCTGGGAACGTTTTCAATGAATTCGATCTGTACCACTTCGTCCATCCCGTTTCGGATTATCTCCAGATATGCAGTTCCATAAGTTTCACGGGCGGCAATAACCTTCTCAAAAACTTCTTTTGTATCACAGTCCAATGCAAGAAGTTCCACAATATCTGAAAGTCTGTTAAATTCATCTTCAAGCTCTTCCGTGTCTGTAACATCCTCTTTATACCTAACGCCAATACCAAATCCCGCTATATTGGACTTATACGCACTAATGCACTGAGGAAGTATAGAAGAGTGCCTTGTCATATTTTCAAGACCTTTTAAGGTATAGTCCGGCTCAAGCCAGTCTGAATATCCGGAATCTTCTTTTTCTTCAAGATGTGACGGACTATCGGATTTCTTTATCTGAGCTGTTGTTTTTATAATCTCGGCACGAACCTTTCTTTTTTTCTTACTCAAGTTTTTTGCCTCCTTTCTTTTTTGAATTTAACAGGCAGACAGCATAATAAAATACAATCTGCTTCGTCTGGGGAATGACCGCCCCTTTTCTTTATGGCGTCTTTGCTTTCGACTCTCTGTCTGGAATCGTCGGTCATTTCATATTTTCGGGTTGACAACTGCGCTATTAAGTCCGCATCATCGGGAAGAATCAGTTCTACAGGTTTAGGTTTCCCGTCTTCATCATGAGGTGACAAAAGATTTCTGACCACACTCATCATGTAGGTGGTGGAATCATAATAATATGCATGTTTCATTCTCTGACCGAATTTAACGGGGAATATTTCCATTTGCTTGAAACGCTGAGGATTACTCCGCTTCATTTGTCTTAATCTGTCCACAACACCGCCGCCTACGCCGCCGTCGTCTATCTTAACAGCAACAGGACGTTTATATTTAGGATATTTTTTAAGCAATTTATCATAACACATCACTATATCGTCAGCTGTCTTCATGGTATCCTGCCCCTGACGTTTGCAGACGATATCCGCCTTCTCATTTACTTTAGAACCGATTACTGTCTTATCGTCCCCGAATCTTGCGACATCACAGCCAATATGGATAAGGTCGGGTATTTCCGGTTCTTCAAAATCTTTCACAGACGATGTTGACGTTAATATCAATTCCATAGGAATGAAAACATCGTCTTCCTGTTTAGGAAACTCTCCGTCAACACGGACACGGACAAAATTTGAATCCTTCCCATATTTGCGCTCCATAGCCGCTATATTTTCCTTATTGGTTCTGGAGCTGTCACGGGAAGAAACTCTGTGGCATTTATACAATCCTCTGTCACAGGTGTGAGAATCATAAAAAGTGCCGGAAGTCTTTGTAGGATTTCCGCACATAAGCAGCTTATTATTTGCGCCGGAAAGCGTACCGAGAATCGCCTCCATTATCGGATCGGCAACACCTGAAGCCTCGTCAACGATAAAGAGCATGTTGTCCTCGTGAAAGCCCTGCATGTTTTCAGGCTTTGTGGCTGTTCTTGCGGTAGCAAACCAGCGTTCTTCATTTCCGACAACGGAAACTTTGGTTTTAGTCCATTTTAAAACCGCTTTCAAGAGCGGACTTTTTGACTGCCATTTCGAAACCTCCGCCCAGAGTACGTCATTAAGCTGCTGTTTAGTAGGAGCAGTTGCTACAACTCTGGAATAGGGGAAACATGAAAGAAACCACAAGCACAAAACAGCTTCACAACCGGTTTTACCAACGCCCTGACCGGAACGCACCGTAACTTTAGGAAACTCCGCTATATCCGCAAATACCTCTTTCTGCCATTGGTCACATTCAAACTTGCAGACTTCTTGGGCGAACAGTTCGGGAGATTTACGGTATTGTGGGATTCGTTGAATGAAAAATTTTAAGACCTTATCATTCTTCATTTTCATCACTTCCAATCACTGCTTCTACCCAGTTTTTTACAATATCATTTTCACCTGTGTCACCTGTTAATTGTTTCTCCTTAAGTGCTAGTTCCTTTTTCTTCAAGGCAAGTTCTTCAGAAGAGTTATCTTTGCCAAGAATGTTACGAATTTCTTTTGAAGCTGCAACGTCTCCAGTAGCCGCTCTCAAAAATAACCCTTTAAGTATAACCATTTCATTATCAGATTCCTCAATCGGAATTCCCATAGCTTCAAGCTCTGTTAAATCACTATCACAAGCTGACAAGGAAAGCAAAAGCTTCATTTTTTCTCTCATAGACTTTTTTTTACGTCTTGCCGCCGCAGAAGCTTTACCCGCTTTTCTTGCGCTTTCTCGGCGTTCACTCGGCGTTAAATCTTCTGGTCGTATCAAATTATTTTCATTCAAGGTCACCACCTACCATAATAAATTTAATCATGAAAAAAGCCCTGCTGATGCAGAGCTAAAAAATATATTGGCGCAGTCTATCGGAGTTGCACCGACCGAAACTACTGACTGCATAACAGCCGTCTAAGTTTCAACGGCTGTAGTCAAGGAATAAAACAATGTAGAAGAGAGGTTAGAAACAGGACGGTGCTGCTTTCGCCCTGTTTCTATAGTACTATAATATCATATTTTATTACTGAATAAAAGGGTAAAAAGTGTAATAAAGTGTAATAAAGTAACATATAATTTATTTGTTTTGTATTATTTTTGCAAAATTAGATAAAGCCCTATCATGAAGCACTCCTTTTGTGTAATCATATTCCTTGTTTATATGTTCTGCTACTTCTTGCCACGTCATGTTTGATATGTATTTATCAATCAATAATGCTGCGTATAGCTTATTTGGCATTTTATGTATTTGTATCGTAATCTCAACTTTTAGTTGCTCAGACTCTTTCATCATTTCTAAAGCCCTTGTAGCGTAGTCAACCATCTCAGCCACATTCAAGCCTACTTTATCGGATACATCACCATTATGTTGCGCTGGCAAATCAGAAAAAACACTCGTAATCTTAGTTGCACGTTCACGGCATTTTTGTATAGATATGTTTAAACTATCTATTTCCAAATCAATATTATTTGCTCTCGTCAAATATTCCTTAGCAGTCAAACCTCTCACTCCTCCTAATTCTCCATTCTTTTAGCTTGATATTCTCCATAGTTTACGGTATTTCGGGCAATATCGTTAATTCTTTTCATGCTATTTGACCTCGACCGTTTGACTTCATTTGCAGGAGATATGTATTCACCTGAATTTCTGATATTTCGCATATATTCACGTCTATTTTTGCGATGCCGTTCTTTGGCGCACTCGGTACAATATTTTTTAGAACTGCCTGAATTCGGCATCTCAACACCGCATGAAACGCATATACGTGTAAATCGTTTATGTGTTGACATTCTAAATATCTCCCTCAATTCTATGTAACGATTTTTCTGTTACGAATCCGTCTGGGTATCTAGTTCGCAATTTATCCACATTCATTTGTAAAATTGCTTCCAAGTCATACCCTAGTGCATTAGCACTAACAGCTATATACCATGCACAATCGCCTAGTTCTTTGGCTAGATGTTCCTTGTCTAATTCGTGCCCCTGAAACAAATGTTTTTTCAGTATATCAATAGCTTCTCCTGCTTCTCCGTTTAATCCCATTAGCCCGTTCACTATTATCGGATAATTTTGATTCATTCCGCTTGCTATTCTCATTGCCTCATTTTGATATTCATTAATTGTCATTTTTCAATCCTCCATAAGTTCTTTGTATGAAATACCATCAGTTAATCCCGGTGATTTATCGCTGTCAGTAGGCATATATTTTGCGTTAGTAAATGACGGATATTTGTACTCTATCATGGCAAAATTTGCTACGTCTACAAGATATTCGGTGTTATGGGTTTCCTCATACAGCTCTAAACGTCTTTTTATACTTTTGTAAGCTTGGGCTAATTCCGGATAATTTTGAGAACACCATCCATATTTATAATGGGACACCTCAATAGCATTTTTCATTTTTGCAATAAATTCATCAGAAAAATCCCGCCGTAATATTTGTTCTCTAGTTTCCATTCTTATTACCTCCATATTTCAATTTTACGCCTGTTTTTAGGCGTTTTGATTTTAACCCTGTAATTTCATTATAACACGTTCAAAATTGATTACAGCGCATTCTAGGTGGCGTTTTGAGGCATGTATGATAACATTTCTCACACTTCGGCATTTTCAGCCCTCCACATACATGTCAAGATCATCATCAATAACTATAGGTTCATCACCAGTAAATGCGATTTTCAATTTTTTATCTTCGTCTGCCTCAACTATCATTACGCTATTTTTCAAAATTGCAACCGCCTTATCACCCGGCTCTAATTTTTGATTTTTATTTTTCTCAGCATATTTTTCACAAAATAAATTAAATGCTTCTATTGCATTAATCATTTTCTTCTCCTTTCAGCAATTCAGGATTATCGTGGATATTGCCGCCAATCTTGTGATTCTGCAATATGTACGGATAATCTATCATGGATCCTTGTACGCTGCCCTTGATGCATTTTTCATTGATTTCATCATTAATTTCATCAAGTTCAAGCTTCCACTCCCTGTATCTCTTTAACTGTTCTTTTGTCAAACTTGTCACTCCTTTCAACCACGAAATCAATTTGATTCAAATTCTTATCCCGTATGTACTGTTCTGCCTTAACTGCGTTGTCAAAAATCCTGTAATTATCCTTGATGTCACAAACTATATGCCCGTTGTATTTGTCATAGATTACATATGTTTGTGCTGACATTTTAATTCTCCTTTGTTTTAAAATACTCATGGAACCCTATCATTTCTTCGTGTAGCTTTTTAGCTTCGGTAACGTTAACATTTGGCTTTTTCGCAAGTTTAGATTTTCTTAGCTGCTGCATAAATGGCAGTGATTCCGGCAGCACCTGATTCATGCTCAGACCTATTTCTTTCAATTCCCGTTCCGCCATACAGTCAAACACGTCATCAATAGTGTGCTGATGATATTCGTCCATGGTTTCATTTAGCGTTTTTATAAAATCCTCCATGCGCTTTTGTTTCCAGCCTGTATGCCTTGATACAGCTATCAAAAAAACTAGCCCATTTGCGTTTATGCACCTGTCTATTTCGGGCATAGCCTCCCCACATAGCCATCCTATTTCCTTTTTGGAATACGTTCTTACTCTTGATTTCACTTTAATCCTCCTTTAAGTGGATCGGCAATATTAATCCGATTAATTTATTGCTATCTTTTTCAAAGACAAAAACTTTACATTCATCTCCTTTGTAACTTACCCCGGTACCGAAAAATTTTATGTATTTATCGTTTACATATACAGATTTTCCAGAATCAGACTGCAACTCTCTTATTATTATTTTCGGGGTTGTATATCTGCAATTGCAAGTCAGCTTTAACTCCGGTACTTTGTCTATGCCGTCTAAAACTGTTTTTGACAAACATACAAATCGACTTACATCAAGCATGAGATCCTCCTGCGGTATCACGACCGCCGTAAATCCGTCTGCCGTTAATAATACCCTGCCATCGTCTAATTTTAACACCCCTACATGATTGCTCGTCATCGCCTGTTGTTGGCATTTTATAAAAATATTATTTTTCATTTTTCAATCCTCCATAAGTTCTTTGTATGAAATACCATCAGTTAATCCCGGTGATTTATCGCTGTCAGTAGGCATATATTTTGCGTTAGTAAATGACGGATATTTGTACTCTATCATGGCAAAATTTGCTACGTCTACAAGATATTCGGTGTTATGGGTTTCCTCATACAGCTCTAAACGTCTTTTTATACTTTTGTAAGCTTGGGCTAATTCCGGATAATTTTGAGAACACCATCCATATTTATAATGGGACACCTCAATAGCATTTTTCATTTTTGCAATAAATTCATCAGAAAAATCCCGCCGTAATATTTGTTCTCTAGTTTCCATTCTTATTACCTCCATATTTCAATTTTACGCCCGTTTTTAGGCGTTCTCCTTTTAACCTTTTAATTTTTTCTTCTGCCTCGGGGAAAAACTTGCGTCACCCGTCATAATACCTATTACCTCGCACGCCAATACGGCGATATCTTCCGCATTGTCTGATTTTTCAATATCATTAATCAGCGTTCCTGCCTTGCGGACATTATCCTGATACGATTTGTATACCGAACACCATTGTTCATAGGCCGCTTCAAATTCCGTACATTTACCTATTATCTGCTGCTTTTCAGCTTTGGCGTCATTTTTTGAAATCTCGCCTTTTTTGTAATATCTGTATAACGACCTCAACGTTATATAAAAACACGTTTCCGGCATTGTCAGGTACTTAGGCGGCGGAATGTTTCTAGCAGCAGAAAGTTCTATTTCCTTTGTCCGCATAAATACTCCTCCAGAGAATTAACCGCCTCTTTCCAGCCATGACAAACAACGCATTTATTACCTTGTTCCTGCAATTCAGTGATCCACCAATTTTGGTTATCCGAGACTTTCCCCTTTTCGGCTTTCAGCTCTATGTAAAGACTGAGATATTCGCCCCGCGCAACGGGAAGATGTAAGTCGGGAACACCTGATTTAACACCCTGTAATTTTAGCTGTCTGCCTTGTATCTGGGAGCATTTACGCTCATTAGGAATGTGATACAGTAATTTCAGTTCCGGATATTTACGCCGTATACCAGGCTGCTGAGTCCATTTGATCACATTTATCTGATGCTGTGCTTCTGTCATAAAAATCAACCTCCCATTACTCTGTTTAATATCTGAGACGCTTGTAATTTAGTAAGACTGTCAAAGTCAATCTCCTCATTCCTGCATTTTCTTTTTATCAGATTTTTTTGCTTGTCCGACGCAGGATAACGTCCCCAACGCTTGGCTTTTTCAAGATTCCAGATATATTCACTGTCGGAATAATTTTCATTTAATTCTGTGTACACCATATCAATTGCACTTTGCATATCAGTTCGGCTGCCGTTATAGATCACGTTTCCTAGTTCGTCCGGGCAAGGTATAGTCAACTTTTTTCTATCCGGAAGATTACATATCAAACGTCCGTCCGGCATCTGGAAGAAATTAATATCATGTAAATTATACTGCTGTTCCCGTGCCCACAGATTCACAATTTCAATATTTCTTATCCAGCTGGACGGTGTATCTGCCGCACGTTCAATTTTTTCAGGCAGTTCGAATAAATCCCCCTCAAGCTTATCCTGCTGTGCTTTTGAAATATTACTGATATCTATTCCTAACAATGACGGCGCTGTGCAAAGGGAACGTTTTCCCGTAATTCCAACGCAATCGATCAGCGTTAATTTTTCCTTATCCGGATGAAGTCTTAAACCTCGTCCCACCATCTGAGTATATAAGCCGTCCGACTGAGTAGGACGCGCTATAATTACCGTTTCAACAAGCGGGATATCTGTTCCCTCGGTAAAAACCATACAGTTTATAAGACAAGGGATTTTTCTTTCGGTAAACGCATTAATGATATTCTCACGATTTTTTGTTTTTCCGGTAATAACGACCGAATCGGGGATTTTTTCAGCAATTGATTCAGCATGACTTACGCTTGCGGCAAATATCAGCGTTGCGCCTTTTGCCATATCCCTGTAAGCCTCTGCAATTGCGTCCTCCGTACCGCTCATGGCTTCTGATAATTCTCCGGGCGCATAATCTCCGCAGCGTGTATGTACCGCCGATAAATCGTAACCGATATCAATTCTTTTGCAGTCAATGTCACAAAGATACCCGTTTTTTATTCCCCATTTTAAATCACGTTTGAATACGATTTCCTCATATATATCGTCTAATCTTGCTTTATCGGCTCTATTGGGTGTAGCGGTAAAACCGATTACCTGACGCGGTGTAAAATGCTCCAGTACTTTTCTGTACGTTCCGGCGGCTGAATGGTGCGCTTCGTCAACTATAATCACATCAAATTCATCAGGATCAAAATTATCAAGTCTGTGAACAATACTCTGCACGCTTGCCGATACGATTTCTTCCCCATGAGAACGTTCCGACGCCATTTCAATTCCGGTTGTGCAGTCAAAATATTTTAACGGCTGACGCACAAGCTCTTCACGATGGGAAAGTATAAGCATACGTCCCTGACGTCTGATATTTGCAAATGTAACGGTTTTTCCTAGTCCGGTAGCCATTTGTACAAGGTAACGTCCCTGACCTTTATTGTCAAGAATATCAATACATTCAATCTGATAATCTCTTAATTGTATCACAACTTTTTATCACTCCTTTATGTGGCATATGTGGCGTACTGTGGCTTTGCTGTTCCACAAATTCAATCACATATCTATGTGGTTTATAACGTGTTGTGGCACTGTGGCACAAAATCGCGCATTGTTTCGTCAGAAAAACTTTTTATTATTGAAACGGGGAAATTATAATATATTTTGATATATATCTTATATATAGGGGGAAAATGTCCCACAGTCCCACAAGCTTTGTAAATTACGTAAATACGTGCTTTAAGCTTAATATACATGTCCCTCATTTTGCCTTTTTTAGTCCCTCACATGTCCCTTATTACAGTAAATCTTCATAATCTTCAATATTTATTTCGTCTTCACCCACCGGAAGTTTCATTACAACGCATTCAACATTTACACCGTTAATTCTCTTGCCACGGGTAAATCTGCGCCCTCTTGTCAAAATCAATCCGTTAGTTTTAAGCCACGAAAGCAACGCCCTGTCGTCAAATCCTGCGTCCTTGACGGCCTTGCGGAAAACCGCTCCGTTTATGTACGCCCAATTGTCAAGAATAACACCGTATACGTCTGAATTTTCATTGTCAGCTCGGAATTTGTTGGAATTCATCGCAACCCAGTCGCACATATAGCTATAACCTCGTTCTCCGGCTGAAACAGACGCTTTGCTTTTCAAAAATTCTGATATCTGACTGACCGTCAGATGTTTTTCGGTTTTAAAAACAAACCTGTCTGCAAGCTCGTCCGCTGTAAGCAGCATTGCCGCCGCCATTGCCTGTTTTTCAGTCGTACTTCCGGAGGATAGCTCCTTGTAATATTTGCTGTACAACTCCTTGGCTTCGGCTATAACATCATCGTTGAGACTTTCAATAAAAATTCTTCCTGCATGACCGTAATTCATTTTAATGCTTTGAGTAACTTCCATGCCGTTTTTTATTACGGCGTCCTTTGCTTTACACTCAATGTCAATTACACGGTTTACCGCTCCTGCGCCCGAATTATCGGACGTTAACGGCGATTCTCCTGTAGTCAGTATGCATAGATCCCATACGGGGGTCTTATCTATTCCTCCCGATTTTGTACCTCTTGTACGTCCTACTCCCTGAGACAGCTGATATACGTCAAATTTACTTCTGCCGTGACTGTCCTTGGACAATTGCAGCTCGTCTATACACATCGGTATATTGTTTAAAAATGCCGCTGTTTTTTCGTGCCCTACTTGTGTTGCGTTAAACGTCTGGACGTACTGTCCGATTGCAGGATTTCCCCACACCGACGCCGCAAGCATAAGCGCAACAGTTTTACCTGTTCCGGATTCTACTCCCCACAAATGAACAAAAAAGCACAGTCCTCCGATTTTTTTTATCAGTGCGCTTGCAAAGCTTGCCGCAAGCATTATCTGCGCTGTTATATTAGCGTATCGGCATTTGATTGCGGTTTCTCTCCATTTTGCAAAATCTCCGTGTTCCTTGATCGCATTATAAATAGTACTGTAATTTGCGTCTCCGTCAAAAACAAGTCCGTCAACATAAGGTGAAAAATTTCTTCCGTCTCCTATGTAACCAAGTCTTGATACACTTTCACGTTCGGGCAAAGAATCGTAATTCAACGCTTCAATACTGCATAAATATTCCGACAAAAGCTTTGCACTTTTTGAAGTGACTGACACTCCTACCGCCGCTAACTGGATTACTTTTGAAGCATCAAACAGCTCTTTTTTGCCTATTATGATCTCACGCCAATATTTGCCCTTGAAGTACGCTATTTTAAGCTTTTCTTCACCCGTATCAATATTCACGAGACGTTCTGTCGGCATGATCGGATGCAGACACGCAATCTCATGATTGCTCATAGTGGTTTTTGAAACACCCTCGGCGTCGCAGTCCCATTCTCCGGCTTCCAGCTCTATGGGCTGCATCGGAAAATCCGTTGGGTGCGATAGGCTTATATTGGGTTTTACTTTTATTAATCGCAGAGATTTTTCATAATTGTTATATGCCTTCTTGAAACTTGTAAAACCTACCTTTTTAGCTTTTATTGCTGCACTTTCCAGCTGAACCGTTTTCTCAAAAGGGTCTGTATATCTGCTTATTTCCTCGTACGGGGCTGTAGTCGAATAATCTTCCAGACAATAATCATAAGACATATCAATTTGATTCTGTGCAAGATATTCGCAGTTGCTTGCTTTAAAATCAAATAATATACGGTCAAATATTTTTATCATTTCACTTTTTGCCGCTTTTTCACGCAGTTTACTTAACGTTTGTTTTCTTTCTTCATTATTTTCGTCAAAATAAGCAATATGTTCAATTATGCCTTTTATAGATTCGATTTCAGCTTCTTCAAAATTAACGGCGTCTATTTGTTCCTGTGTTATATTAACACCCCCTCACTAATGGGCAGATTCACTGCTGAATTTGCATTAAAATATGCAATTAACTTTATTTTGTAATCAAATTGTAACTTTTAAAACGGCGGTTCATCACCGGCAATTACTTCCTCAAAGTCGGCTAGATCTCCGAGTGGAACGTCTTCTACCGGATTTGATACCTGTGTGGTTTGCGGTGTATTTGCAGTATAATTATTATCGTTCCTGCTGCCTGCAAATGAAACGCTGTCTGCCAACACGTCCATGGAATAATGCTTTACGCCGTTTGCATCAGTAAAGTCATTATTTCTCAGACTTCCTTCAACAATAATCATTTTACCTTTGGAAAAATATTTGCTTACAAATTCAGCAGTCTTTCTCCATGCAGTAACACTAATAAAATCCGTTTGATGTTCGCCGTTATCATTTTTAAATTTTCTGTCCACGGCTATATTAAATTTTACAAATGAAATACCGCTTTGTGTTTGTCTTAGCTCAGGATCGGCAGTCAGCCGACCCATTAATATCACTCTGTTCAGCATACGTTATCCCTCCATTATACTGGAAAAATCATCAAGAGGCGGTTGCTCAGTAGTGACTGATTCCACAACTTCTTCTGTTTCAATAACTTCTCCGGTTTCAGGAATTGTTTCTACATATTCCGCTTCACCCTGTTCATTAATAACTGCCATGTCGTTAGTAACGGCTTTTTCCATTTCTATTGACATAATGCCCCATTTGCTGATTAATTGTCTTAACATGGTTTTGCAAGCCATTCCGTCAAAATCTTTCTCCCAGAATGTATAACCGGAACGCTTTTGATATCCTTTTGAATACTTTTCAGCGTGAGATTCCATTTTTTCTTTACTCCAATAAATAGCCTTTTTAAAGCCGTTTATATATTCAAACATTGCATAATATCCGATTGTAGGAGCATTTTCACGGTCAATTTCATTTTCAATCAACTGCACTTCAATGTCTTCCTCAAGAGGATTAAAGTGTATCAGTTCTCCTTGTTTTATCGGCAATACATTTAATTTCTTGTACTGACCAGAACGAATCGCAAGCTGTATGTATCCTTTGTATCCTAGCTGAAATTGTGCAACTTTTCGCCCGTTTTTATTATCATTAAACGGTACTAAATAATACTGTCCCAACTGTGGAGACGGGGAAAGCTTCAAGCCCTCGCCAAGTAATCCAGCTGAAAGAATTGAACCGGCATCACATTCCTGTAGCGCAGGATTGGCACTCACTGCCGATGTAATAGAAGCAATAAAGCGGTTAGCTGTGTTTTTATCTCGGAGTGTTGTATTAATTAGATTTTGATAACTTTTGCTTTGAAGCTGAACTGTGAACGGGACTTTTTTTCCACCCGGTTTAACTAAACTGTTTTTTACTGCCATTTTAATTTCCCTCCGTTTTAATCGTCTCAAATTTAATACCGTTATCTACCATAAATTTACGTAAGTTTTTAATCTGATTATATGTTCCAATTACACGAAATGCACATGTTCCCAACTGTTCTTTAGGCTGCTGGGATTGCGATGCTGAAACAGTCTGAACAACTTCCTGCTGTACTGGTTGCGTTTTTTTCTGTTCAAGAACTTTCTTCTGCATTTCTTCTTCACGCTGAAGCTGTGCGGCATATACCAATGCCTGACTTGTACTATATGCCTTACAGTACTCGGTAATTACAGCGGATTTATACGGCTTGTCTGCATATTCGGTATTAAGCGTTTCAAGTTCCTTCTTGATACGGTCAATATTATCTTCAATTTCCGCTTTCAGGGTATCAATTTTTGCTGTGGCATTGCCCCATTTAGGATTAAGAATCTTATCAAATTTAATGATATCAGCCATATCTCCTATGTAATTATCAAAGCAAGATTTCAGTTCGTCATATTTTTCTTGCTTCTTTATGTTTTCAAATTCTTTTATTTGATTATCAATTGCAACAACAGGGGCTTTGACTAACATAACAAGTTCTTTACATTTAGCTTCAAAATCGTTATACGGTTCAAGGCAACGTCTTTTGACTTCTTTTCGTTCACTTTCAATGGCTGCTATTAATTTATTTAAATTTGCTTTATCAGCTTTTGCCGACTTAATGCTGTTTTCTGAAACCACTAAATTATTGTAATATTTTAGTCTTTCAGTCATCTCGGCTTTTAGTTCACTATAGTTAAATTCTATAACAGACGGCAAAGTGTTCAAGTCCGTTTGTAATTTAAAGTCCATTGTTTTCCTCCTAAATCTCCGGCAAAATCAACGCCGGTTTTGTTTTATTTTGTACATGCTCCCAAAACTTAATTTCAGCTTCGAGGAGTGTTTTTATATCCTCTTGCACTTCATTACGGTCAATGAAATAATGTCTGGTTGCGGTGCATATATCATTATTTTTAAAATACCTGATATGTGCCTTTAGTACTGCAAAATTCCAGCCTGTAGCAAGCATCTGATGCAATACCTGTATGTAATAATTTTGCGGAACTCCACCGTCCCATTCGTCCCATTGAGAAGAATTCTGAATTGTTGTAGTCTTGATTTCGAGAATTCCCTTTTTGCCTGATTCATCAGTCAATTCGCCGTCCAGAGTTGCAAAGATAAACGGGTATTTGTCATTTGCATACATTCTGTATTCATGATATTCAATATCATATTGGGGAAAATCAAGTCTGAAAAGTTCTCTTAAATGGATTTCTGCATTCTTTCCGTATGCAACAGCAGGCTTATTTGAAATATCCTTCGGCTTGAAAACACCTGTTTTTTCCTGCCATAACTGCACATTTGTCTTGTACTTATTCATTCCCAGAACACACGCCGCGTCACTTCCGCCAATACCTGCACAACGTGCTGATAACCATTCATCATGGGTTTTAGGATCTGCAAGTATCATGAGTCTTTACCGCTTTCCAAATCTCTCATAAAATCGCAATCCGGTTCCGGCTTGTCCGGATTTTTATAACAGGTTCTGCATGCTTCAATATCACACTCGCAAGGACTGTCATAATCGTAAATGCAGCTCATCTTATAACTCCTTTTCTCTTTAACACTTTATATGATTCGTCTGTCAAATGTACTTTTATAATTTTTTCACCGATACCGTCATTTACAAACTGTTCCGCATCGTCCTTATTTTCGTAAAAAATTGAACTGTATATGACGTCATTAAAATATGCTATTCCATATACTGTATGGGTTTTCCCTGTGTACATTTTGGTTTCCTCCTATTTTTTCATATTTGTTTGCGCAATTTCTATCATATCAACTATGTCACTGATTAATTCTGCGAAAATTTCAAATTCTCCATCGCTGAGACTTTGCAGCGCAAACGGTTCTAATTTATAATTAGCAGCACTTCCAGTACTGGTACCAATTGTTGGCTTAAATATCATTGCAACACCACGCCAAAATCTTGTAAATATTTTGCTACCGTCTTCATTAGTGCCCTTGACAATTTCCCCTTTGCTGTTAGCACATATTTTAAACATTTTTTCATAAGTTTTAGTGTTAATTCTCGGTATCAATTGCCTATCTTTAGTAGTATGTAATTCACGTTCTGCTCTTAACTTGTCAATGTTGATTGACGCCTTCTTTAATTCGGCTTTTAAACAATTATTCTCCGCTTCAAGCCGCTCAAGCCTTGTTACCATTTCTGTAAATGTCATCGTTTTTTCCTCCTTACATTTCTTCAAATTCTTGTTCAAGTTCCTGTAAATTTGATTTATAGTGGTCCTCAATTAATGCCAAAATCGGCTCTTCCAGTTCGTCAGGAACAAGAACTGTAGCAGGGTACCCTTCTTGGCGCAAATAGGTTTCGCGATAGTACGTTCTAAATTGTTCGATAACGTGAAGTTTTGCCCTCAAGCCTTCAATTGCACTAGTGATCTGCAATGCCTTATTTAATTTTTCCGTATCCATTGACCTTTCCTCTATTTCATGCTATCATTTATTTGTTTAAATTTTTTCTTTTGCCTGTCCCTGTTGCCTCAGGGCAGGCGGTTTTTTTATACCTCAACAAACTCACCGTCTATCAGTTTATATAACGTATCTTCCTTAATTCGTTCGCCGTCCACAAATTCCGTTTTTACGCATTTTGGAATATAACGTTCCTTTTCCTTAGAATATTCCCATTCCGCCAGCGTGATCCAGCTGCCTTTTTTGGCTTTTACGGCTGAATTGTGACCGGCGCAGCAAATAACGCAATCTTTTCCGCTACTGCCTATCTGTGCAAAATCTCCGCTACTGCCTATCTGTGCAGAATTT
>ENA-OZEP01000196-OZEP01000196.1-human-gut-metagenome-genome-assembly--contig:-NODE-196-length-31504-cov-13.747210_pt1 | contig 31504 bp, 14 predicted proteins | sample MGYA00245074_ERZ653621 | MGnify/ENA primary metagenome ERZ653621 (study PRJEB26926, sample SAMN06165020) | human gut metagenome | biome: ENVO:00009003; feature: ENVO:2100002; material: ENVO:00002003...
GAGATAGGCTCCGGTCTCGTGGGCTCGGAGATGTGTATAAGAGACAGAAATTATGCTATGATACAAAAGGTATTTTAAACGCTAAAAGGTGGTAAAAATAATTAAAATATTTAGAAAAAAGTAATTTTAAAGAACAAGGTAGGTTGGCAAAAGATAAAAACAGGTAATTGCCAGCATGCCTTTTTGTTGCCTAAAAACGGTTATATTAGTTGGAAAGAGGAATTGATTTAAAAGGATATATTAATGGAAAAATTTATAAAGCAGGAATTTGGAAATTAATATAAAATTTTAGATGCAAGAGGGACTTTTCAATGTTCATATACAATTTTTTTCAAACTGCTTATATTTTGTTTTAGAGGTGATTTAGTTGTTAAAAGAAATTAAGCATGAAAAAAGCTCAAGAAAAGACTTTGCAAAAGTTGGAGACTTTATAGAAATGCCTAACTTAATTAAGGTGCAAAGAGATTCTTATGAGTGGTTTGTCGAGGAGGGATTAGGAGAAGTCTTAAAAGACATTTCACCAATCATCGACTATTCAGGAAACTTGGTTCTAGAGTTTTTCGATTACTACATGGAAGAGAAAACAAAATATTCTTTAGAAGAAGCTAAAGAAAGAGATGCTACATATTCTACACGTTTACATGTAAAAGTAAGATTAATAAATCGTGAAACAGGAGAAATTAAAGAGCAAGAAATCTATTTAGGAGATTTCCCTTTAATGACAGATAGTGGAACATTTATTATAAACGGTGCAGAAAGAGTTGTAGTAAGCCAATTAGTTCGTTCACCTGGATGTTATTATGACTTTACCTATGACAAAACAGGTAAAAAATTATTCACATCAACAGTAATGCCAATAAGAGGGGCATGGATAGAATACGAAACAGACAGTAATGATGTTTTTTATGCTCGTGTAGACAGAACTAGAAAAATTCCAGTAACAACATTATTAAGAGCTTTAGGCTTAGCAACAGATGAACAAATACTTGATTTCTTTGGAAATGAAGAAAAATTAAGAGTAACATTAGAAAAAGACCCAATAAAAACTCAAGATGAAGCATTAATCGAAATTTACAAAAAATTAAGACCAGGAGAGCTTCCAACAGTTGAAGCTGCTAAAAACTTATTCAACGGACTATTCTTTGATGCAAGAAGATATGATTTAGCAAAAGTAGGAAGACATAAATATAACAAAAAACTAAGTCTAGCAACAAGAATAGAAGGAAAGATTGCACATACAGCTATAGTAAACCCAGAAACAGGAGAAGTATTTGTAGAAGCAGGGGAAGTTATATCAAAAGATATGGCAGACGAAATCCAAAATTCTGGTATAAATGTTGTAGAAGTAAGAGTAGAAGATAAGCCAGTAAAAATAATAGGAAATGGAACAGTAAATATTCATAATTTTGTAACAAATGTAGATATTTCAGATTTGCACTTTAAAGAAATGGTAAATTATGAAGTATTAAAAAATATCTTAGACAATACAGAGGAAAAAGATTTACATCATGCAATAGAACAAAGATATGAAGAATTAGTTCCAAAACATGTTACAACAGAAGATATCTTAGCATCTGTTAACTACTTATTAAACTTAGACCATAAATTAGGCGAAATAGATGATATAGACCATTTAGGAAATAGACGTATACGTTGTGTTGGTGAGTTATTACAAAATCAATTTAGAATTGGTTTAACAAGATTAGAAAGAGTTGTTCGTGAAAGAATGACAATTCAAGACTTAGATGTAGTAACACCACAAACATTAATAAATACAAAACCAATAACATCAGCAATAAGAGAGTTCTTTGGTAGCTCACAATTATCACAATTTATGGATCAAACAAACCCATTATCAGAACTAACACATAAAAGAAGAATTTCTGCATTAGGACCAGGAGGTCTTTCTAGAGAAAGAGCAGGTTTCGAAGTTCGTGATATTCACTATACACACTATGGTAGACTATGTCCAATAGAATCACCAGAAGGACCAAACATAGGTCTTATATCTGCACTTTCATCATTTGCACAAATAAATGAATATGGATTTATAGAAACACCATACAGAATAGTAGACCCAGAAACACATGCAGTTACAGATAAAGTTGAATACATGAGTGCAGATATAGAAGATGGTAACTATATTGCAGAGGCTGAAGAACCATTAAATGAAGATGGAACATTTGTAAATAAGAGAGTTAAAGTTAGATATAGAAATGATATTATAGAAGTAGACAGAGAAATGGTAACAGGAATGGATGTTTCACCAAAACAATTAGTTTCTATTGGTGCAGCCATGATACCATTCTTAGAGCATGATGATGCAAAACGTGCGCTTATGGGTGCGAACATGCAACGTCAAGCAGTTCCATTAATTATGCCAGAAGCTCCAATAGTTGGTACAGGTATGGAATACAGAGCAGCAAAAGATTCTGGAATATTAATTTTGGCAGAAGATGATGGTGTAATTCAAAAGGTTACAGGTGAAGCAATTACTGTTAAATATAATAATGGAACAACAAAAACACATAAATTAAATAAATTTAAAAGAACAAATGGTGGTACATGTATTAATCAAAGACCAATTGTTGTGGCTGGAGAAAAAGTTAAAAAAGGAGATACTATAGCAGACGGACCAGCTACTAAAAATGGTGAGATGGCATTAGGAAGAAACGTACTAGTAGCATTCTCTACATGGGAAGGTTATAACTACGAAGATGCTATACTTTTAAATGAAAGATTAGTAAAAGAAGACGTATTTACATCAATTCATATAGAAGAATATGATTGCGAATGTCGTGATACAAAATTAGGACCAGAAGAAATAACAAGAGATATACCAAATGTTGGTGAAGACAGCTTAAAAGACCTAGACGAAAATGGTATTATCAGAATTGGTGCAGAAGTAAGACCAGGAGATATCTTAGTTGGTAAAGTTACACCAAAAGGTGAAACAGAACTAACCGCAGAAGAAAGATTACTTCGTGCAATCTTTGGTGAAAAAGCTCGTGAAGTTAGAGATACATCACTTAAAGTACCACATGGTGAAGCTGGAACAATCGTAGATGTAAAAATATTTACAAGAGATAATTCAGATGAATTAGGACCAGGTGTAAATCAAATAATAAGATGTTATATAGCAACAAAAAGGAAAATATCAGTTGGTGATAAAATGGCTGGACGTCATGGTAACAAAGGTACAATTTCTAGAATATTACCAGAAGAAGATATGCCATTTATGCCAGATGGTACACCAGTAGATATCCTATTAAACCCATTAGGTGTTCCTTCTCGTATGAACTTAGGTCAAGTTTTAGAGGTACACTTAGGATTAGCGGCAAAAGAATTAGGATGGAATGTTGCAACACCAGTTTTTGATGGTGCAACATCAGAAGAAATAGAAGAATTATTAGTTAAATCTGGAAATACACCAGATGGAAAAACAATTCTTTATGATGGTAGAACAGGTGATCCATTTGCTGAACCAATCACAGTAGGAGTTATGTACATGCTTAAGTTACATCACTTAGTAGATGACAAAATACATGCTCGTTCAACAGGACCATATTCTTTAGTTACACAACAACCATTAGGAGGTAAAGCTCAATTCGGTGGACAACGTTTCGGAGAAATGGAAGTTTGGGCACTAGAAGCATATGGTGCAGCTCATACATTACAAGAAATGTTAACAGTTAAATCTGATGATGTAGTAGGAAGAGTTAAAACTTATGAAGCAATTGTTAAAGGAGAAAATGTTCCAGAACCTGGAATTCCAGAAACATTCAAAGTATTAATAAAAGAACTACAATCATTAGGATTAGATATGAGATTATATACAAAAGATAATAAAGAAATTGAACTAAAAGAAGATATCGACGAAGGTATAGACTATAACGAAGCAAAGAAGAAAGAAGATTTAGTTCTAAATGAAAGCGAAATTGAAAGTTCATATATAGAAGCTGACGATGAGGAAATCGATTTAGACAAAGAAGAAGATAATGATGAATTATTCGAAAATGATGAACTTTTAGATGATGAAGGCCTATATGGTAATGACTTAGCAAAAGATAATCTTGATGATGATGAAGATTTAGATTAAAAAAGATTGCTGCCTAAATTTTATATTTAGGCAGGGCAATTAAATAAGTAGTTTTGCGAAACTAAAAAATAAAGTCAAGGGGGCAAGAAATGGACGAGTTAGAAGTCTTTGATAAAATAAAAATTGGTTTAGCTTCTGATGAAAAAATAAGAGAATGGTCAAAAGGTGAAGTTAAAAAACCAGAAACTATAAACTACAGAACATTAAAACCAGAAAAAGATGGTCTATTCTGCGAAAGAATATTTGGACCTACAAAAGACTGGGAATGTCACTGTGGAAAATATAAAAGAGTTAGATATAAAGGAATCGTTTGTGATAGATGTGGTGTAGAAGTTACAAAATCAAAAGTAAGACGTGAAAGAATGGGACACATCGAACTTGCAGCACCAATTGCACACATTTGGTTCTTTAAAGGAATACCTAGCAGAATAGCATTAATGCTAGATATTTCTCCAAGAAATCTAGAAAGAGTTATATATTTTGCATCATATGTAGTAACAGATAAAGGAACATCAGGCTTAATGGAAGCACAAGTTTTAAATGAAAGAGAATATCATGAAGCTGTAGAAAAATACGGTAAAGATTCATTTAAAGCAGAAATGGGTGCCGGAGCATTAAGAAAATTACTAGAAAAAATAGATCTAGAAAAATTATCTGCAAGCTTAAAGAAAGAAATTTCTAAAGCAAGTGAGCAAAAGAAAGTAAAATTAGTTAAGAGATTAGATACAGTAGAAGCATTCAGACTATCTGGAAACAGACCAGAATGGATGATTATGAATGTTGTACCTGTAATTCCACCAGATTTAAGACCAATGGTTCAATTAGATGGTGGTAGATTTGCAACATCTGATTTAAATGACTTATATAGAAGAGTTATAAACAGAAACAACAGATTAAAAAGATTATTAGAATTAGGTGCACCAGAGATAATTGTAAGAAACGAAAAAAGAATGTTACAAGAATCTGTAGATGCATTAATAGATAATGGAAGACGTGGTAGACCAGTAACAGGTGCTGGTAATAGACCATTAAAATCATTATCAGACTTATTAAAAGGAAAACAAGGTAGATTCCGTCAAAACTTACTAGGAAAAAGAGTTGACTATTCTGGACGTTCAGTTATCGTTGTAGGTCCAGAACTTAAGATATACCAATGTGGTCTTCCAAAAGAAATGGCTGTAGAATTATTCAAACCATTTGTTATGAAAGAATTAGTAGGAAGAGGAATTGCACATAATATTAAAAATGCAAAAAGAATGGTAGAAAAATTAAGTCCAGAAGTATGGGAAATATTAGAGGATGTTATAAAAGATCATCCAGTAATGTTAAACCGTGCTCCTACATTACACAGACTTGGTATTCAAGCATTCGAGCCAGTTTTAGTAGAAGGTAGAGCAATAAAATTACACCCATTAGTTTGTACACCATTTAATGCTGACTTCGACGGTGACCAAATGGCTATTCACTTACCATTATCACCAGAGGCACAAGCAGAAGCTAGATTTTTAATGTTATCTGTAAACAACTTATTAAAACCACAAGATGGTAAACCAGTTACAGTCCCAACACTAGATATGGTTCTTGGAAGTTACTACCTAACAATGGCCTTAGATGGCGAAAAAGGTGAAGGTATGTACTTTAAAGATAAAGATGAAGCTATAATGGCTTATGAAAATCATGATGTTGGAATCCATGCAAAAGTATATGTAAGATTTAGCAAAGAAGTAGATGGAGTAGTTAAAACAAAGAAAGTACAAACAACAGTAGGAAGAATTATCTACAATGAAGGAATTCCACAAGACTTAGGATATGTAGATAGAACAGATCCAGAACACGAATTTGATTTAGAGATAAACTTCCCAGTTATAAAGAAAAATCTAGGGGATATAGTAAACAGATGTATTAATGTACATGGTTTATCTAAATCTGCAGAAGTTTTAGATTATATTAAAGCAACAGGATTTAAATATTCTACACTTGCAGGTGTTACATTCTCTGCAGCAGATGTTAAAGTACCAGCAGCAAAAGCTGATATATTAGCAAAAGCCGAAGAGCATGTAGAACAAATAAGAAAACAATTTAAACGTGGTTTAATAACAGACGAAGAAAGATATAATGCTGTTATCAATGTATGGGATAAAGCAACAAATGATGTTACAGAAGCAATGAAAGAAAACTTTGATGACTTAAACCCAATATTCATGATGGTTCAATCTGGAGCCCGTGGTAATATGAACCAATTAAGACAAATTGCAGGTATGAGAGGTCTTATGGCAAGTACTACAGGTAGAGCAGTAGAAATTCCTATTAAATCATCATTTGCAGAAGGACTAGATGCCTTAGAGTACTTCATTTCTGCACATGGTGCTAGAAAAGGACTTTCTGATACAGCATTAAGAACAGCAGACTCTGGATATTTAACAAGAAGATTAGTTGATGTATCTCAAGACATTATCGTAAGAGAAGAAGACTGTGGAAGCCATGACGGAATTGTTTTATGTGACATAAAAGAAGGAAATCAAATAATCGAAACTTTAAGAGAAAGATTACTTGGAAGATTTGTTATAGAAGATTTAAAAGATCCTAACACAGGAGAAATTTTAGTAGATACAAATACAATGATAACAGAAGCAATAGCAGACAAAATAGTAGCTGCTGGAATAGAAAAAGTAAAAGTACGTTCTGTTTTAGGTTGTAGATCTAAACAAGGTGTATGTCGTAAATGCTATGGTATGGGATTAGCAAGAAAAGACTTAGTAAATATAGGAGAAGCAGTAGGTGTTATTGCAGCACAATCAATTGGTGAGCCTGGTACACAGCTTACTATGAGAACTATCCACTCTGGTGGTGTTGCAGGTGTTGCAGATATCACACAAGGTCTTCCTAGAGTTGAAGAGTTATTCGAAGCTAGAAAACCAAAGGGACTTGCAATTATGGCAGAAATCTCTGGTAAAGTTAAAGTAGTAGAAGACAAGAAAAAGAAAGAAGTTGTTATTACTTCTAAAGATGATTCAAAAACATACACAATACCATTTGGTGCTAAACTAAAAGTTATGGATGGTGACGAAATAGAAGCAGGTGACCCAATAACTACAGGTTCATTAAATCCAAATGATATACTAAAAGTAAAAGGAGCAGAGGGAGTATATACTTACCTTGTGCAAGAGGTACAAAAAGTTTATAGAAACCAAGGTGTTGATATAAACGACAAACATATCGAAGTTATCGGAAGACAAATGATTAAGAAAGTTAGAATAGAAGATAATGGAGATACAGACTTATTCCCAGGTTCTTTAGTAAATGTATATGACCTAGAAGAAGTAAACGAAAAAGCTATAGCAGAAGGAAAGAGACCTGCAACAGCAAAACGTGTATTATTAGGAATAACAAAAGCATCATTAGCTACAGAAAGTTTCTTATCTGCAGCATCATTCCAAGAAACAACAAGAGTATTAACAGAAGCTGCAATAAAAGGTAAGACAGATGAGCTTATGGGGTTAAAAGAAAATGTTATGATAGGTAAATTAATACCAGCCGGTACAGGAATGGATAGATATAAAAATCTAAAAATTCATGTAGAAGGTCAAGATGAGGAAGAACAAAAAGAAGAGCAAAAAGCTTAATAAGAATATAATAAGATAGAGAGAACTATATAGGTTCTCTCTATTTTGTTATATAAATGTAAATTAGATCAAAAATATTGAGCCGTAAGTAGTTCGAAAATGGGAAAATATAAGCCAAAAATGTAATTGACTTTATACTATAAAACGAGGTATAATATATGCTAGAAAAAATAGAAGGAATTGATGTTGTATGAAGTTATTAAACAAAAAATTAATGTTACTAATGATGGGGATAATAGTAATGCTACTTGCATTGTTAACAGGAAAAGTGCAAGCTGCATCACAAGAGTTTGGATTACAAGAATATAGAAAACCAGTAGGAAGTACATAATATGGGTATAAAGTAAGTGATAAATATGTGTGGAAAATAGTGACATACTCTGGTAGTGCAATAAATTATGATAGAACACTTTATTGCTTAAAAGCAGAACAAGGTTTCTATACTTCAGAACCAGGAGTTTTTAAAGAAACATATAATTTATCATATGATTTTATGAATAAAAACAGTATGAGTCCATTACCAGTACCATCACAGTATTATAATCAAATAGTGTGGATTTTAAATCATTCATATATACCAAGTGCATCTACTGCAAGTACAGATAAAACAACATTACTACAAAATGCAGGAATAACAGGAACTAGCGAACTTACAGATGATGATATAGATGTAGTACAACAATTAGCGATATGGTATTTTACAAATTATGATGATTCAACATACCATAAAGATATGGTAGGAGAAGCATCTTTCCAAACAGTGTTACAATCAACTAAAACTAGTGGTGGAACAAGTGCATACCAAGCAATCGAAGATATTAATCAAACTAGATATGACCAAATGGATAAATTGTTTGTATATCTTGTAGAAAATGCAAAAAAAGCAACAGCAAGTTCTAACAGTACTTCATCACCAATAGCTATGGGAAATACTACCCCAACAGTAGAAGTAAGTGGAAGCAATTATATAGTAGGACCATTTAAAATAGATAAAAACAATGACACTCCATATACTATAAACTTTAGTATAACAGACCAAAGTGGTAAAAGTTTAGCCGGAAAATATACTTTATTAGACTCAAATAAGAGTCAAACAAGCCAAACTTTAGCACAATTAGTTGGAAGTAATTTTTATTTAAGAATACCAATTAGTACAGTAAATTCAGAAAATATTACAAGTCTAAGATTTTCTATGAATGGAAATTATACTATAACAACAGCTACATATTGGACTAAATCTGGAGATAGTACAGTACAACCAATAGTAGAATTGGGTAGAACACCAAAAGCTTTTAGTGGTAACAAAGAAGTAACATTTCCAAAAGAAGGTTCATATAATTTAAAACTTATAAAAGTAGAACAAGGTAATACAACAAACAAATTACAAGGTGCAACATTTAGAATTACAAGTCCAAATGGAACGGTAACAGAAACAACAAGCTCAAATGGTGAGATTAATGTAGGACCAATTACTATAAATACACCTGGAACAGATACAATAACAATAGAAGAAACACAAGCTCCAGATGGATATGAAAAAGTAATAACAGCACCTATAAATGTACAAGTAACAAAAACACTATCAAGTAATACATATACTATGTCAAATGCTGTAATAACTAATACCCAGACGGGATCTAGTATAAGTGTAAGTGGAAGTACGATAACAGTAACGGTAGAAAATAAATTAATACCAAAAGACAGCGAATATAATTTAAAACTTGTAAAGGTGGAACAAGGAAATACAAGTAAAAAGTTACAAGGGGCAGAATTTAGAATCAATTCACCAACTGGTGAAGTAACACAAACAACAAATGCAAGTGGAGAAATAAATATAGGACCAATTGCAGTAACAGCTACAGGAACAGACACAATAACAATAGAAGAAACAAAAGCACCAGATGGCTACGAAAAAATAATAACAGCACCAATAACAGTACAAGTAACAAAAGTATTCGAGAATAATACATATAAAATGTCAACTGCACAAATAACAAATGCACAAACAGGAGCAAGTTTAACATTATCAGGAAATACAATAACAGTAACAGTAGAGAATAAACTAATTCCTAAAACAAGTGAATATAATTTAAAACTTATAAAAGTAGAAGAAGGAACAAGTAATAAATTAGAAGGTGCAGAATTTAAAATAAATTCACCAAATGGAGAAGTAACACAAACAACAAATGCAAGTGGAGAAATAAATATAGGACCAATTGCAGTAACAGCTACAGGAACAGACACGATAACAATAGAAGAGACAAAAGCTCCAGCAGGATATGAAAAGATAATAACAGCACCAATAACAGTGCAAGTAACAAAAGTATTCGAAAATAATACATATAAAATGTCAGATGCGGTAATAACAAATGCACAAAATGGAGCAGATATAAGCTTAAGCGGAAATACAATAACAGTAACAGTAGAAAACAAAGCAAAATATTTTGATTTAGCATTAAGAAAATATATAACACAAGTAAATGGAGAAAATGTTGCAAATACTAGAGTACCGGTTATAGATACAACATCGCTTACAACTGGAACAACAGCAAGTTATAAGCACAGAAAAGATCCAGTTGCAGTAACAACAGGTGACAAAGTAATATACAATCTTACGATATATAATGAAGGACAAAAAGCTGGTAGGGCAACTAAAATAGAAGACCAATTGCCAACAGGATTAGTATTTAATAGAGTAGTATCTGGAAACTTTGAATTAGATTCATATAGTGAAACAGATAATCTATTAAAATTAAAGAGAACATCAAATACAGATAATCTTGATGCATATAATGGAACTACATTAGATTCAGAAACAATACAAATAGAATGCACAGTAACAGCAGTCCCAACATATAAAGAGCAAATCTTAACAAATGTCGCATGGATTTCCGAAGAATATGATGCAGAATCAAATGTAACAATAACAAACGAGGAAAATGCAGATAGGGATTCTGTTCCAGGAACACATCCAGATGTAAATAAAGATAATATGGAAGATTATACTGGAAATAATAATAAAGAAGATTTAACAGACGAAGATTATTATTATAAAGGTCAAGAAGATGATGATGACTTTGAAAAATTAAAACTAGTATATTTCGATTTATCATTAAGAAAATTTATAACAGGTAGAAATGATACAACATTAACAAATAGAGAACCACAAGTTGATGTAACACACTTAGCTGATGGAACATCTACAACAGCTACATATAATCATCCAAAAAATCCTATAGATATGCAAAGAGGAGATATCGTAATATATACAATAAGAGTATATAATGAAGGTTCAATGGATGGATATGCAAATGAAATAACAGATTATTTACCAGAAGAATTAGAATTTTTACCAGACCATGAAATAAACCAAGAATATGAATGGCAAGTATCTAGTGATGGAAGACATGTTACAACAGATTATTTATCAAAAGCTAAAGAAACATCATCAAGACAAAACTTATTAAAAGCTTTTGATGGAACAACATTGGATTATAAAGATGTAAAGATAGCATGTAAAATAAAAGATACTGCAGAAGTTGGTAAAAAGCTAACAAACTTAGCAGAAATAACAGAATCTAAAGATTCAGATGGAAATGATGTAGTAGACAGAGATTCTGAAACAGATAATGTAGAAGTACCAACAGACAAAGATTTACCAAATTATAAAGATGACGAAATAGATAAAGACTATGTACCTGGTCAAGAAGATGACGATGACTTCGAAAAGGTAAAAGTAGTATATTTCGATTTAGCATTAAGAAAATTTATAACAGCAGTAGATGATACAGAAATAACAAACAGAATACCACAATTAAGTATGGGCGAAGATGGAAACATAGATTATAATCATACAAAAGAGCCTGTAGAAGTAGAAAATGGTAACATAGTAACATATACATTAAGGATATATAATGAAGGTATGATGGCAGGTTACGCAAGTAAAGTAAAAGATGATGTACCAGATGGTTTGGAATTCTTACCAGATAATGAGATAAACAAAGAATATAGATGGGTATTATCAGAAGATGGAAAATCTATAGAAACAGATTACTTATCTAAAGAACAAGAACAAACAGAAGGTTCAAACTTAATAAAGGCATTTGATCCAGAATTAGGAATAACAGATACAAACCCAGATTACAGAGATTTAAAAATAGCTTTTAGAGTAACAGAGCCAAATACATCAGATAGAATATTAGTAAATACAGCAGAAATTTCAGATGACAGAGATGAAAACAATGATCCAGTAGACGATATAGATTCTACCCCAGATAACAACAACGAGTGGAACGAAGAAGATGATTTAGACAAAGAATTTGTAAAAGTTAAGTACTTTGATTTAGCATTAAAGAAATGGGTAAGTAGAGCAATTGTTACAAACCAAGATGGTTCACAAAACATAATAGAAACAGGACATACAGGAGATGAAGATCCAGAGCCACCAGCAAAAGTAGATTTAGGAAGACAAGACATTAATAAAGTAACAGTAAAATTCGAATTCCAAATTAAAATAACAAACGAAGGCGAAATTGCTGGATATGCAACAGAAGTAACAGACTATATCCCAGAAGGATTAAAGTTTATACAAGAAGACAACCCATTATGGTACCCAAGAGAACCACTAAATGGAAGAGAAAGAGTTGGAACTACACAATTAGCAGATACATTACTACAACCAGGAGAAAGTGCAACAATTTCAATATTATTAACATGGATAAATGATCCAAATAATATGGGATTAAAAACAAATATAGCAGAAATAAGCCAAGATGATAATGATAGTGATACACCAGATATAGACTCAACACCAGATAACTTTACAGATGGTGAAGACGATATAGATGATGCACCAGTAATGTTAACAGTAGCACTAGGTGATACACAAATATATATAGGTTTAGGATTTATAATAGTAGCAATGTTAACAGGTGGAATTTGGGCAATAAAAAGATATGTTTTATAGGGAATAAGGGACGTTCCTAAAATCCCGGAAGATTTCCAAAATTCTCTTTTTTAGCAAATTATTCCAAAATTATTGTAAACTTAACAAAAATGTAATATAATTGTAATGTGGACTAAAAAAATTGACGGAATATAGCAAAAACTGTATCCGTAAGCAGGTTCGAGCCACAAAAAAATAACCATAAAAAACTGCTATTTTTTGCTATTGACTATTATTTAGAATATAGTAAAATACACTTAGCAGTATTATGAGAAAAAGGATGGTAACGAAACTATGAAACTTATTAAAAAAATAGTTGTAAGCATCATAGTTATGCTTTTAGCATTAGCTATGGGAACATCAGTATTTGCAGCTACAACTCCAGTTACATTTGGACTAAGTGAATATAGAAGAGAAACAAACGGAAAACAATATGGATATAGAATAAACAATGGAAATAAAAGAGTTTGGAAAGTTATTGTATACGAAAATGACGGGACCACAATGAATTTTGATAATACAATATACTGTCTAAAGGCCGAAAAAGGTTTTTATACAGCAACACCAAATTCATTTAAACAAACATATGATAAGATGGTAGACTTTGCAGATAAAGCAAGTTTAGTACCTACAATCTTCGAAAACGATGATTACTACTATGCCGCTACATGGATTTTAGACCATGCATATATACCATATTATGCAAAATCAGGAGATTCAGTAGAAGTACAATCTCAAAAAACTGAGCAAGCTGCACAAGATAGAGAAGATTTACTAAATGCAGCTGGAATGAGTGATTCATTAAAACAAGAATTAACAGATGATGATATAGACGTAGTACAACAAATGGCTTTATGGTATTTTACAAATACAAAAGCAGAAGAAAATTCTGATATATACCATGTAGATGTTGCAGGAGAGCCATCATTCCAAGAAATAGCTATAGCAGAAAAAGGTGTAGGTTCTTATACAACAATGTCAGATGTTAACGAAACAAGAGCTGACGCAATGGAGAAGCTATATCAATACATGGTAAAAACAGCTAAGAGTACAGAAAATATCGAATATTATAAAACTCATAATGGAAAAGTAGAAGAACCAATAACATTAGATTCAACACTTAATCCAACAGTAGAATTAGATGGAAGTAATTACATAGTAGGACCATATAAGATAAATAAAAATAATGACTTACCATTTGAATTGAACGCAAAATTTACAGATCAAAACGGAACAGATCTAAATGGTAAATATACATTATTAAATTCAAGTAAACAAGCAGTAGCACAAGGAACTACAATAAAAGACTTAGTAGGACAAAGCTTTTATATTTCGATTCCATCATCAAACATAGATGATATAACAAAAATAAAATTTAGTTATACAGGTTCATATAGAACTTCATCAAAAGGATTCTGGACAACAACACAAAATCCAGATACTGTACAACCATTAGTTGCAGTAGAAAAACAAGAAACACCATTAAGTGGAGAAAAAGAAGTTGGAGTTGCAAAAAGAGAATTTGACTTAGCATTAAGAAAATTTATTTCTGAGGTTAATGGTAAAGAAATAAACAGAGAGCCAATAGTAGATGTATCTAATTTAAACAAAATGGTGGATGGTGCTAAAATTACAACAGCTACTTATAACCATAACAAAAAACCAGTAGCAGTAAAACCAGGAGATATAGTTACATATACAATAAGAGTATATAATGAAGGTGAATTGGATGGTTATGTAGGAGAAATTACAGATTATTTACCAGCAGAATTAGAATTTATAAATGATGTAGAAAATTATCCAGAAGAAACAGACTTTAATGCAGGTTATGGTTGGAAAATTGATGCAAGTAATAATAGAGTAATAAAAACAAATAAACTTGCTTACTCATCAGAAGCAGCAGACAGAGATCAAAATGCAAGCAATTTAATAAAAGCATATAATGGAACAACATTAGATTACAAAGAAGTTAAAGTAAAATGTAGAGTAAAGAACTCTACAGAATCATTAAAGAAGATTACAAATTTAGCTCAAATTACACAAGAAACAGACAGTAAAGGTGGAGCAGTAACAGATAGGGACTCTGTACCAAATGGAAACTTTACATTACCATCAGATACAGATTTACCAACATATAAAGATGACGAAATAAATTCTGAAAAACAATATATACCAGGACAAGAAGATGATGATGATTTTGAAAAAGTTATTATTCAAGAATTTGATTTAGCATTAAGAAAATTTATATCAGGAAAAAATGGAACAACATTAATAGGTAGAGAGCCATCTGTAGATGTAACAAATTTAGCAAATGGAACAGCTACAACAGCAACATATAATCATCCAAAGAAAGCTGTGGATATGGCAAGAGGAGATGTTGTAGAATACACAATAAGAGTATATAATGAAGGCTCAATAGATGGATATGCAAATAAAATAGTAGATAAATTACCAGCAGAATTAGAGTTCTTACCAGAAAACGAAACAAATATACAATATGGATGGCAAGTTTCAGAAGATGGAAGAACAGTAACAACAGATTATTTATCAGAAGCAAGAGGAGGCATTCCAGTTTCTACAGCAACAACTTCAAATCAAAATTTAATAAAAGCATTTGATGGAACAACATTATCATATAAAGATGTAAAAATAGTATGTAAAGTAAAAGATACTGCAGAATTTGGTAAGAAATTAACAAATTTAGCAGAGATAACAGAAGCAAAAGATTCTGAAGGAAATGATGTAATAGATAGAGATTCTGAAACAAATAATATGCAAGTTCCAAGTGATGAAGACTTACCAGCATATAAAGATGACGAAATAAACAACGAATATGTACCAGGACAAGAAGACGATGATGACTTCGAAAAAGTTAGAGTAGTATATTTTGACTTAGCATTAAGAAAATTTATTACTGCAGTTGATGACCAAGAAGTAACTACGAGAGTTCCACAATTAAGTATTGGAGAAGATGGAAATATTAAATATGACCATACAAAAGATACTGTTGAAGTAGAAAACGGAGATGTAGTTACATATACAATAAGAATATATAATGAAGGATTAATAGATGGATATGCAACAGAAGTAAAAGACGATATTCCAGATGGTCTAAAATTCTTACCAGATAACCCTATAAATAGAGAGTATAGATGGCAAGAATCAGAAGATGGACAAAGTGTGACAACAGATTATTTATCTAAAGCACAGGAAGAAAATGATGGAGATAATCTAATAAAAGCATATGATCCAGAAAAAGGACTAACAGAAAGTAATCCTGATTACAGAGATGTAAAAATTGCATTCCAAGTAACAGAACCAAATACATCAGATAGAATATTAGTAAATACAGCAGAAATTGCTGATGATAGCGATAGTTCTGGGGATCCAATTGATGATATAGATTCTACTCCAGATAACAACAATGAGTGGAACGAAGAAGACGACTTAGATAAAGAATTTGTAAAAGTTAAATACTTCGATTTAGCCCTAAAAAAATGGGTAAGTAAAGCAATCATAATAGATGCAGACGGAACACAGACTGTACAAGAAACAGGACATACAGGTGACGAAGATCCAGAACCACCAGCAAAAGTAGATTTAGGAAGAAGAGATATAAACAAAGTAACAGTAAAATTCGAATTCCAAATCAAAATAACAAACGAAGGTGAAATCGCTGGATATGCAAAAGAAATAACAGATTACATCCCAGAAGGACTAAGATTTGTACAAGAAGACAATCCAGATTGGTACACAAGAGAACCATTGAATGGAAGAGAAAGAGTTGCAACAAAATTACTAGAAAATACATTGTTACAACCAGGAGAAAGCGCAACAGTATCAATATTATTAACTTGGATAAATGGACAAGATAATATGGGCTTAAAAACAAATATAGCAGAAATAAGCCAAGATTATAATGACAGTAATACACCAGATATAGACTCTGTGCCAGACAACTTTAAAGAAGACGAAGATGATATAGATGATGCACCAGTAATGCTTACAGTAGCACTAGGTGATGCAAAATTATATATCGGAATAGCAGCACTAGTAGTTATAGCACTAGGTGGAGGAGTATTCATAATTAAGAAATATGTAATTTAAAAAATCTTTAAAACAAAAATGCAAAAAAAGAGGGTATTCGGATTAGATATCCTCTTTTTTATATAAAGGTTATAAAATATTAGTAAAGAATTTATGAGTGCTAAAGATGATATAATAACTGGTATAAATTTATTAGACATATAGAACATTGATTTTTTGATATAGATTGAAAAAATAGAAATTTTATGATATCATAGTAGTTACCATAAAACGAGAAGTAAAGGAGAAAAAGTATGAGTGATATGAGTAAAAATACAAATCTAGAAATAGCTGTTGAAATTATGGCAGCTAAAATTGCAAAAATGTCTAGAGAAGGATATACAGCTGAAGACGATAAAATGAAAAAACTGATAGATGAAAGAAATAAAATGTATATTGGAGAAGAGGATGTAATAGAGAAAATAATAACAGAATACGGACCAGAAATAAAAAAAGATTATATTAATATAGAAGGAGAATAGAATATGGAAGAAAATAAAACATTAGAAGAAGTATGTACTGAATATAAGCTTTCAGAAGACGAACGCAACGAAATAGGAAACAAAATAAATGCGATTATGTTAGCAGGAAAGAAAACAAGTGAGCAACCTATAGCAATAATAGATATTGCACCTCCAGGTTCTGGAAAAACAGGTTTAAACGGATATGCCTGTGCACAGTTTAAGGATAATAATGCTGTTGTCATTAATAGTGATGAATTAAAACCATTTCATCCTAGAATAGATGAATTAGCAAAAAAATATCCAGAATATTATACAAAAGTAACTAATCAAGAAAGTAATTTTTGGACAGACAATTTATTTGATGTTGCAGTAGCTAGTAGGTATAATGTTATTTTTGAGGGAACAGGTAGAAACTTAAAACTATTAACAAAGATGATGAGCAAAATGCATGGGTACAAAATAGTTGTAAGAGGAATGGCCGTTAATGAACTAAATTGCTTGATGTCAATAATTGAAAGATATGAAGGACAAGTAGAACAAAAAGGCTGGGGAAGGTTGGTAATGGAAGATCATTTTTATAAAGCATATGATGAAATGCTAGAAAATATCCAAGCGATTGAAGAATCTGGAATGGCAGATATTGTTGAAGTTTATACAAGAAGTGACAATCCAAGTAGACCACTAAGAATATATAGTAGTAGAAATAGAGAATTTAAAGATGCAAGAACAGCTGTAATTGTTGGAAGAGAAAGAGACAGAAAAAGTGCAGAACAATATTATGAAGAAAAATTTAGTAAAAGAGGAACAAAACAACAAAGTTTCCAGAAGAAAAAGAACTTCTAGAAAAAATAACAGAAATATATGATAGAGAACAAGGAATACAATTATAAATTTGAATAGAGGGATGATTATGAACGAATCAAAAACAATAAAAGATGTTGTGGAAGAGGTAGAAAAATCTTCAACAACCTTTGAAAAAACAAATACTGACTTAAAAAGAAAATTTTTAAAATGGAATATAGAAGCATTTAATATGATTGCTTCTTCAGTAAGTGTAAATAGAGGCTCATTTGGAACTGGCTATCCATTTTATGTATTGGATGAAAATTTAAATGGAGAAATTCCAATTATTTCGGAACAAATTAGATATAACAGGCAATTAGTAAGAGATGGGGAGCCTGTACAAAAATCTATATGGCAGTGTAAATCTTGTCTAGAAAGAAATTATGATATAATGCCAGATTTAAAAATAGTATGTAAACCATGCCAAAATATGATAGATTCATTAAAGCCAAGAAAAATTATAAACAGATTACCTGACTTAGACATGTGGTTAGTTTGTGAGGACGGAAGTATTGAACAAGCACAAGCTGAATTAAGCAAATTACTAGAGAAATATAATATGCGTACATCAGATGTTTCTCCATTACAATCTTTAAGTGATGTTGTGAAAATTTCAACAAATTTAAAAGACGGAGAATTTCCAAAAGTATTTTTGCCAATAGATGCACATATTATGGAAAAATCAAAATTGATGGAACTAGTAGAACAAGTACCAGATGAATTACAATTAGCAAAAGTAGAAGAAAGAAAACCATATTTACCAATTAGACCAAAATCACTTAGAAAAGAATGGCAATATGATGACGAGGCATATAACTTTATTTATGATTATCTTTCAGCTTTTACAGCATTTAATTTTACAGAAGGAATGAAAGAAACACTACAAAAGAGCAGAACTAGAGTAATAAGAGAAAATACGCCAGAAGAATTGTTCGATTTTCTTACGCAAGCAGCAACTCCAGCAAACTTTAGAAGATTTCAGGAACATGAATTAGAAGAAATTTTTTATAGAAGAATAACAGGATGGGGCGAGCAACTAACAAAGGAAAGAGGAGAATTAGAAGAAGACGAGGGACCTGAACTTGAATAATAAGGAGGAAGATAGAATGGGAAAAAGAATAGATTTACATATTCATACAACAGTTTCAGATGGAGCATTAACACCTAAAGAAGTAATAGATGAAGCATGTAAAAATGGAGTATCTGTAATTGCAATAGCAGACCATGATACAGTAGATGCATATAATGATGAATTATTTGAATATGCAAAAAGTAAAAATATAAAGATAATAAATGCAGTCGAGATTTCTACTAAAGCGAAAAAAGCAGGAGTACATGTATTAGGATATAATCTAGATTTAAATGATGAAGAGTTTAAAGAAAGATTAAGTAAAATTAGAAATGCGAGACATAATTATTTACATGATGTAGCTAAAAAGTTAGAAGAACTAGGATATTATATAAATGTAGAAGAATTAGATAAGATAGATGCTGTAACAAAAGCACATATAGCTTTAGATGCAACAAACAATCCAAAAAACAAAGAAAAATTATTAGCAGAATTTGGGCATATTCCAAGTAAAGGAGAATTTATAGAAACAATAATGAACGAAAATTGTCCTGCATATGTAAAAAAGGAAAGTGCAACTCCAAAAGAAGCTGCAGAAATTATAAGAGCTGCAAATGGAAAAGTGGTTTTAGCACATCCAGTAGCATATGTGCATGAAGATAATTTGAACGATGAAGATATTTTGGAAATTGTTAATGATATGAAACCTGATGGATTAGAAGCTAACTATTTGTATGTAGATAGATATGACAAAAAATTTAATGAAACAGAGAAGTGGAATAAATTTGCAAAAGAACACAACTTATTTGTTACAGCTGGTTCTGATTTTCATACTAAGGACGGACTTAGACCAGAAATAGGTTTTATAAATACAGACTTTGTTTTAGCAGAAGAAGTTATTGAGGAGATTCTTAGAAATTTAGAAAAATAAAGTAAAGATAAGGATAGAGTTAGTAAAATTGAATATTATACAATATGTAATTAAAAAATAATATAAAATGTCTAAAAATAGTATCCGTAAAGTGATAGAGCATTGCACCAAGAATTGGAAGCAATGCTCTATTTACTTATATTAATATAATAAGTAGAATTAATATAATAAGTTATTATAGGAGAAGTAGGTGTTACGGATGAAGAGACAAAATGAGAATAATAAAATTGTGAAGCCTGAAAACGTTGGCGCTGTACACACACACACACACACACACACCGGTAATTTAAAGAAAAAAATGCTAATAAGCGTGGGAGTACTAGTAGGAATAATAGTTCTACTAGGAGTTTTTGCGCTTATTTTTAATATAACTAATAAGAAAAATGAGAGTATAGGAAGTAATAACGAAGGATATAATGCAGGAGGGACTATAAACGGGGATAAAGGATATATTTCATCTGCACAAATAATTCAAAGCAAGACGGGAACTGGACCATGGGATGCAAATGACGAACCAGGTAATGACAGTTCAGAAGATAACAATATTGTACGTTCGTTTGACCAAGTAACATGGACTGTAGATTTAACAATGGCGTTAAAAAGTGGAATTGCAGAATCAAATTTAACAGGAGGAATTATAAATGTTGAAGCAACTTTACCAGAAAATTGTGCAAATGTAATGAAATGGGATTTAGATTCAATGGGATGGCTTGAGGGATCAGGTAAAATAACTGGTGATGGACGAATATTAACTGGAGAATATGCAATGTCTACTACAGATAATACCATACCAGGAAAACAAACATTGGTATTAGTGTTAAAAGTAGAAGGAGCACAAAATGAAACAAAAATAAAACCAGAATTTAAATTTTGGTTAGAGGGAAACCAAGACAGTGAAAAATATGTCATAAATAACGTTCAAGAAGTTATTGTAAGTGCAATTCCAAAATATAATGTAGAATTAAAAAGAAATTCTAGATTAACAAAAGAAATAACTTTGGAAGAAAATGGGGAAAACCAGAATGGAAGAATATATGGATATTCTTTAGTATATCAATTATATAATGAGGAAAATACCGAAAAAGGTATTAAAGGCATAGAATATCCAAATGGTGAAATTAATTTAAATATACAATTAAAGTTAGAAAAAATAGCGTTTGATGATCCTAATAATATTCAAAATATTACAAATTCTGTAATGCCTATTTTATACAATTATAAGATGAATACATATAATTTAAGTGCGACAGAAGTTAATGGATTTATTCCTGGTCGAAATATGGCAGTAACAAGGCATGCGGCACATCAAACAGATGCGCCAGGAGCTTTTCGGAGGAGGAGAATATAGCTGTTATAATTCAGGAACAGTAAATATGGAACAAGATGGAGATACAATTAAAACGAAATTAACTGGATATGAATTTAATGGGGAATTTCCTAATAAATATGTATATCAAGAACAAGATGGTATTTCAACTATAAGGTATACAGAGAATATAGGGTGTTTTTCTTCAGTATATTTTCAGATTTTTGTACCTTATACAGAAGAGAGTAGTGAAGGCGGATTTAATTATTATTTAACAGTACAAGACAAAGATTTAGAAATATATAGTATTAGTGGAACAAAGGCCGAAGAACAGATTATTACTACAGATGATTCAACTAGAGTACAACATGTGTTATATAGAGATGGAGGATATACAGAATATCATTGGTTGCAAGATGAAAATGGAGATGGGCTATATTCACATTATAGTCAGGGAGATTCAAAAGCCGAAATAGGACAGAAGTTTTTTAATAGATTAGATATAAGCTGCGGGGATAATAATGATATCAAAGATGACATATATGATGTAAATGCACTTATGAAATTTGATGGACAGGCTTTTAATATAACCAATATAAATGGAAATACTTATTTGACGACGGGCAAATCAACTAATACGCTTTTTACAAGCGATATGCAATTTAAAATGTTATATGCTGCAAAAAAAGATGGAACTAATTGGTTATCAGATGAGGAAATGAAAAATACCTCAGAGGAAGATTTGTTATTTTACACAAGTGAAGAAAAGTTAAAACAGCAATTAGGAGAAAATGCAATTTGCATCGGGGTATTGTTTGAATCAATTAGTGGAACATGTAGCGCTTCATCAGGAGTAAGATTACAAGTGGCATTAGAGGTGACAGAAAATGCACAAATAGGTAATGTATATCAATTTGTATCAATATCAAAGTTATATAAAAAAGATAATAAATTAGATAGAACAACACAAACTAGAGAAAATCCAAATGCACAGTTTCCAACTGCAGATGTATCAATAAATTGGAATTATATAAAAACAGCATATGATGAAAACGGAAATATTATAAGTGGAACTCATAATGGTGGATACGAGTATGGTCAATCACTTTTAATAGTAGGTGGAAAATTATCTGTAATACATAGTGTGGAAGATAAAACAACAGCTGGAAGCGAAAAAGTAAATTATGATATAGGAAGAAACGAGAATACAGTAACATTTGGATTAAAAGCACAATTACAAACTTCAGTTACAACAGGAACTCCAATGAGCAATGTTACAGTTACATTAGAAGAAACACTTCCAGTAGGATTAGAATATATACCGGGAAGTAGCAGTTATAATGAGCCAACTATAGAAAATTTATCAAACGGTGAACAGAAATTAACATGGATTATTTATGGATGTACTGTTGGACAGGATATAGAAAAAATTACATATCAAGCTAAAATAGATGAAGAAAGTGCAAATGGTACACAGTATACAGCTTCAGTATTGGCAACTGCAGATAAAATAGGAACATCGTTACCTAGTACAAGAACAGATTCAAATACAATTCAAATAACTAATCTGGCAAGTCATAGATTATATAAAGAAGTAGAGAATGCAATTATAGAAAAAAATGGAAAGATAAAATATACAGTAGTGTATGAAAATAAAACAGAAGATCCAGTTCCAGAGTTTCAGTTATTAGATGTACTTCCATATAATGGAGATAATAGAGGTACTAACTTTAAAGGAACATATACATTAGAAAGTATAAATATACAACAAAAAGTAAATGGTGCAGTACAATCAACAAATAATTTGAAGTTATATACTACGAATTCAACGACTGTAAGAAATATGACAGCAAAAGATGACGGAATAGGAACAGATAATATCTGGGCAGAAAAAACAATAGGAAGTTCGTTAAATGAAAGTGTAACAGGAATAGCAGTAAAAGCACAAATTGCTGGAAAAATAAGATTAGAGATAGAGATAACATTACAAACACAGAATAATGAAGCAAAAGATATTTATGCAAATACAGCAATGGCACAAGTATATGCAGATTCAGAACAAATGCAAACAGGAAAAGTAGAAACAAGAGTAGTTTATAGGGAAATAACAGGAAAAGTATGGGACGACAGTAATAGAAATGGTGTAATTGACTCTAGCGAGAAATACTTAGAAGGAACAACAGTCAAATTATTAAATAGTACTAATAATGCAGAACTAACAAGAACAACTACAAATGCACAAGGAGAATATGAATTTGCAGATCTAGCAAAAGGAACATATAAAGTAGAAGTAGAGGTAGATAGTCTACACGAATTAACAGATAAGGAAGTAGGAACAAATAGAGAAATAAACAGTAAATTTAACCAAATCACAAAGCAAACAGACGAAATAACAAGATTAAATTCAATTTCAGCACCAGAAATAATAGAAGACAATGTAAATGCAGGAATAAGAACAATACAGTTTAATATAAATACAAAAGTAGAAGGTGTTGGAGGAAACATAAGTGGAGAAGGACAAGATATTTACGAAAGTGTAGATAAAGGACAAGACAGTAAAAAAGACATAATAGTAAGTCCAAATGTAGGATATAGAGTAGCTACAATAACAGTAAATGGCAAGCCAATTACTTTTGAAGAAGAGGAGAATCATACAGTAATATTAAATAAATTTATAAATATGCAAGAAGACAAGGAAGTAATAGCAACATTTAAAGATGTTAGAACAAGTGTATTAGTACACCATTACAGAGAAGGAACAAGTGAAAAGCTAAGCGAAGATGTAACAATAAATGGAGAAATAGGAGATAGTTATACAACACAAGTTGCAAGTGATATACCACAAAATTATGAAGTAGTAAATACACCAAGTAATGCAAGTGGAAATATGGTTGCAAGCCAAACAGTAGTAACATATTACTATAGATTAAAAACACCAACAGTAAATGAGCAAAGTATAAATAAAAACGGAACAGAAAAGATAGAAAACTTAACAGATGAAATAACTTACGATATTGTATACAAAGCAACATTAGAAGACTACATAGGAGAAGCAGAAGTAACAATAGTAGATAAGTTACCATATCAAATAGTTGTAGATAGTTCAGAACTAGCAGGAGGAACATATGATGCAACAGGTAAAACAATAACATGGACAGAAACAATAAAAGATATAAATAGTTATGAAAATAAAAACAACGAAATAACAATAAATAAAACAATAAAAGTAGTATATACAGGAATAAATCAAGGAACAACAAATATAAAGAATGTTGTAACAGGAAAAATTAAAACAAAGACACCGGAGAAAGAGTTTGACGAAGTAAATGCAAACGAAACAACTACAACTGAATTTACAGTAAATATACCTGTAAGTAAAATATGGGAAGACGATAGTAATAAGTTGGGACAACGCCCAACAAGAGTAACATTCAAATTAGTTGGAAGTGATGGAAGTGAATATACAAAAGAATTAGCAAAACCAGGAACAGCAGGAAGTAGTACAACACAAGACCAATCAGATGCGAATAAATGGAATGACATATTTACAAACTTACCAAAGTATGATGCAAGTAATAACGAAATTACATATACATTAACAGAAATAAATGGAAACTTAACATATTATGATGCAGTTTTAGATAGTACAGGAAGAATTGTAACAAATACAAATAAATATGGAAAGGTAACAGTACATTATTACATAATGAATACAGATGGAACTTTAACAACAACAAGAGTACCAAGTACGAGTGGAGCAGAAGTTCAAGATGTAATAATAGAAGGAAAAGAAGGAGAAGAGTATCATACAACATGGGCAAATAATGTAAATGAAAAATACGAGTTAGTAACATCAAAATTACCAACAAATGCTACAGGAACAATAGAAAAATATAATGAAGAAAAACCACAAGAAGTAATATATTATTACAGATTAAAACCAGCGAAAGTATTAATAAATTATGTAGAGAAAGACTCAAATCAAGTGTTAACAGCTCAAGAACAAATAGATGGACATGTAGATGACAAATACAACACAAATACAGAACATAGAAAAGAAACAATTTCATATAACGGAAAAATGTATACTTTAGTAGAAGATAGTGGAAATACAGAAGGAACAATGACAGTAGCAGACACAAAAGTAACCTATTATTATCTACAAAACACAAAAGCAACAGTAAGATATGTAGCAAGAGATCCAGAAACACATGAAATAGTAAAAGATTTAGAGGAACCATATACACAAGAAGGATTAGTAGGAGATGAATTTGTAACAAATGAAAAGGCATTCATAGGATATAAATTAGTAGAAAGCCCAACAAATAAAACAATAAATATGACAAAAGAAGAGCAAACACTAATCTACTACTATGAACCAGTATATACAGGTTTAATAGAAAACCATATAGATGATAGAACTGGAAAAGTGCTATATACAGAAGAACATCAAATACAAGTGGGAACAGAATACAACATACCAAGCAAAGAATTTGCAGGATATGACTTAGTAGAAAGTAAACTTCCAAGTAACAGCAAAGGAACAATGGGAGAAGAACTTGTAACAGTAAATTACTATTATATAAAGAAAGCAGTGTTAGAAGTAAACTATTTAGACGTATTAACAAATGAACCATTAACAGACCAAATAGTGGATAATACAAAACATGAAGGAGATTTATACACAACAGAACAAAAAGAATTTGAGAATTATGATTTAGTAGAAGTACCTTCTAACGCAAGTGGAACGATAGAAGTAGAAACAGATGAAGAAGGAAATATAACAAATAATAGAACAGTGGTAACATATTACTATACACAAAGGGCAATTGTAGAAGAACATCATATAGATAGCTTAACAGGAAAAGATATAGAAGAGCCTACAATACATAATGGACATGTAGGAGATGAATATAATATACCTTCAAAAGAATTATTAAGTTATCAATTAATAGAAGCAGATGAAGAAGGTAACAGCATGTTACCAACAAATTCAACAGGAACAATGACAGCAGAAAAGATAGTAGTAAATTACTACTATAATCAACCAGCAAAAGTAATAGTACATTATGTAGAAAAAGCAACAGGAAAAGAGCTAGAAGAAACAAATCCGGAAACAGGAGAGCTACAAAATAGCCAAGTTGTTATAGAAGGATTTAACCAAGATGAATATACAACAGAGACAAAAGAGTTTAAATACTATACATTAATAGAAAGTCCAGAAAATGCAGAAGGACAAATGAAGGTAGAAATAGTAGAAGACGAAAAAGGAAACAAAACAGTAAATAACACAATAGATGTATACTATTACTACCAAGCTAAACCATTTAACATAGGAGTAGAAAAAGAAATAACAGGAATAGTTGTAAATGGAGAAAGTAGAACACAAACAAACGGAAAATTAGAAAGAGTAGAAATATATAGAAAAGACGTAGAAAAAACAAAAATACAAATAGTATATAGAATAAGAGTAATAAATAGTGGAGAAGTAGAAGGAGCGGTAACCATAGAAGATAAACTACCAGAAGGAATGAGTTTAGCCAATAATGACGGAACATGGGAAGAACAAGATGGAGTATTAAGAAAAATAATACCAGAAATAAATCCAGGAGAAACAAAAGAATATACAGTAGTACTAAATTGGAATACAGCAGAAAACAACATGGGAGAAAAAGACAATGTAATAAATATAGTAGATACACAAAATGTGCCCGGATTTATAGATAACAATGATAAAGATAATACATCAAATGCAAATGTAATCATAAGTGTAGAGACTGGAGAATTACCGATTGGATTAATATTTGCATTAGTAGCATTAGTAGGATTAGAGACAGTAACATTAAGATATGCAGTTGTATTAACAAAGAAACAAAAAAGAAAATAAAGAAATAAAAAAAGCAGCACAAGAGTTAGAAGATTTAAACGAAGATGAAAATGTAAGAATATTTGCTCTTCTAAGAGAGAAAGCTAGAAGAGATTATATTACAAATTTGGAATGTGAAAGAGAAGAAGCAATTAGAGAAGGAAAGAGAAAAGGAAAGAAAGAAGGAATAAAAGAAGGCTTGAAAAACGGTATGAATATAGAGAAAATAGAGATAGCTAAAAAATGATTAAAGAAAATATAGATATAGAAATAATAAAAAAAGTAACAGTGTTAACAAATATGGATATAGAAAAAATCCATGCAAATAATAAGTGATATAAAAAAGAAGGAAATATGATTTACATATTTCCCTCTTTTTTGACTGTTTATTATTATAACCATTCACCATATTTCTTAATATATCTACGTTTTGCAAATTGAGCAATTATACAATAAACAACTGGTGTTAAGAATATTAATGCCATATATCTTAATGGAATTGCAACCAATCCAATTGCAGCTCCTAATGGAGTAAATGGAACTAAGATTGCAAGTAATGATACTATTATAGATGACATATATACTGGTTTTGCTGCATTACTTTGTATAAATGGAACTTTAGCGGTTCTAATAATATGCATTCCAAATAAGTTAGATATAATTCCATAAGAGAACCATATTGTTTGGAATAATGCTGCATCAGCAGGTCCTAATTTAAATACAAACCATAACATTGCAAATACAATTAAATCAAAACAAGAACTTAAAGGCCCCATTGCAATCATAAATTTTTGGATAGCTTTAATACTCCATTTTCTAGGCTTCTTTAAAGCTTCTGGATCAACATTATCAAAAGGTAATGTCAATTGTCCAATATCATATAAAAGACTTTGTACAAGTAATTGAATTGGAGTTATAGGGAAGAATGGTAATAAAATACTTGCAATTAAAACAGATGTAACTTCACCAAAGTTAAAACTTACAGCAAGTTTAATGTATTTTAATAAGTTAGAGAATGTTTTTCTTCCTTCTGTAACACCATCTAATAATACATTTAAATCTTTTTCAAGTAAAATAATATCTGCGGTTTCTTTTGCAATATCAACAGCAGTGTCTACAGAAACACCAACATCAGAATTAGTAAGAGAAGGCGTATCATTAATACCATCCCCCATATAACCAACTACATTTCCACTAGTTTTTAATAGACGAATAATTCTTGCTTTTTGAATAGGTGAAAGTTTAGCAAAGACATTATGCTTTCTTTTTAACAATCTAATTACACCATTATCAGGTAATTTATCAATTTCACTTCCAAGAATAATTTTATGAGTTTTTATTCCTACTTTTTTACAAATACAATTTGTAACTTCTGCATTGTCTCCTGTTAAAACTATAACTCTAATGCCTGCTTCGTTCATACGTTTTATCGCCATAGCTGCAGATTCTTTAGGAGGATCTAAGAAACCAATAAATCCTGTGAGAATCATATTAGATTCGTCACTTACATCAAAATTTGCTTTACCAGTAACATCTTTTTCACAAACAGCAATAACTCTTAAACCATCTTTATTTAAATCTGTAGATATTTTTTTAATATTCTTTTTTATTTCTGGTGTAATATTAGAAATTTCATCTTTATAAGAAACTTTTGTACAAATATTTAAAATTTCTTCCACAGCACCTTTGGTAATCATTTTTAAATGACTTGATTTATCTGTAACTATAACAGATAACATTCTTCTAGTAAAATCAAATGGTATCTCATCAACAACTGCATAATCATCTTTTAAATGGTCTAAGCCATTTTCTAATGCACGTGAAATAACTGCTTTATCTATATTTCCATCTAATCCAGTTTGATGATAAGAATTTAAAAAGGCATCTTCTAATACACCTATATCTTCGTTACCATGTATATCTAAATATTTCTCTAGAACTATTTTATCTTCTGTTAAAGTCCCTGTTTTATCTGTACAAAAGACATTCATAGAACCAAAACTTTCAACAGAATCTAGTTTTTTAACAATGGTTTTCTTTTTGGACATTCTTACAGCACCTTTAGATAAACAAGAAGAAAGAATTACAGGAAGTAGTAAAGGTGTAATTCCTATTGCTATTGCAACAGAAAAAGTAAAAGCTACAAGTAAATCATGTTTCCAAGCATTAACTATAAATGTAATTGGAATCATAAATAGCATAAATTTAGTTAATAATTTGCTTATATTTTCTATTCCTTTTTGAAATTCTGTCTTTGGCTTACCAGATGTAATTGTATGTGCGACTTTACCAAAATAGGTATCGTCTGCAACTTTTACCACAACACATTTGGCGGAACCACTCACAACATTTGTTCCCATAAAACATATATCATCTAGATCAGTTATGCTTTCTAATTCATCAATTGACTTTAGTTCAGAATCTGGAACTTTTTTTATAGAGTCAGATTCACCAGTAATAGATGATTGTCCAACAAATAAGTCTTTGGCTTCTAGTATTCTTAAATCTGCAGGAACTAAATCCCCAGCAGATAGTGAAACAATATCACCTACAGTAAAGTCTTTAAAAGGAATTTTTTCTTTTTTGCCATTCCTTATTACAGAACCTTTTGTTTCTACCATTTCTTTTAATTTTTCTGCTGCTTTGTTAGAACGATATTCCTCAAAAAATTCAAGAAAAGTACTAATAAGAACCAAACAAATAATAACTATTATATTGGCAGGGTTTGGAATAGCAGGTAAAATAATATCTGTATAAATTAAAACTAATGCTATACCTAAAAGTATTGCGTTAAATGGACTAAATAAGCTTTCAAAAAAGTAATGATACCAACGCTTAGGTTTAGCACCACTTATTTGATTTGTGCCATATTTTTTTTGATTTTCAGCTACTTGTGAAGCTGTTAATCCAGCCATGTTTACCTTATATTTATTTATAAAGTCATTTTTATTAGCTAGTGCTATATCTCCATATTCTTTTTTTATATCAAATTCTTCAATCTTTTGTGACATGTTAATTTCCTCCTCCTAAATAACTATGTAGCTGCAAACAAAATAAGTTTGTAGTTGGAATAGTAAATTATTTTTCTAAAAGTATTTTACAAATATCTCTAGTTGAATATTTTTTTGCAAGTAATTTTGCATTAACTTTCATCTGTTTGAACTTTTCTGGATTATTAAGTAACGAGTGTAGAGTTTCATTAATATTCGTACTAGATTTTATCCATATTCCAACTCCTTTTTCTTCAAGAAATTCTGCGTTTTGAAATTCTTGACCAGGAATTGGGTTAATAACAATAATAGGGAGTCCAGAAGCTAAGCTTTCTGATGTAGTAAGGCCACCAGGTTTAGTTACTACTAAATCTGAAACGCTCATAAGCTCTGGAACATTATTGGTGTATTCCATTATTTTTATGTCTTCTGACATACTAGAATTGTCAGCAAGTTCTTGGAATTTGTTTTTCATTTTTACATTTTTTCCAGAGATTGCTACAATTTGAATATTATCAAAATCATTTAGTAGTGAACTTAAAACTTTTAATGTCTTGGTTTTTCCAAGCCCAAATTCACCACCACCAAAGAATAGGATGGTTTTCTTATTTTCTTTTAATCCAAATTGCTTTAAAATTTCTGTTCTATCAAAATTTAATAAAAATTTATTAGATAAAGGTATTCCTGTTGCAAATATTTTTTCTGCTGGTACTTTTTTCTTTATTAAATCTTCTTTCATTTTATTATGTGCAACAAAGAAATAATCAATACATTTTTTACCTACTAACCATTGGTCATGTGGAGCAAAATCGGTCATGATTGATGCTATCTTACAATTTATTTTATTATGTTTTTTTAAATAACTACACATTTGGCTTGCAAAAGGATGAGTAGAAATTATTAAATCTGGCATATATTCTTGCAATAATGTATTTAACTTTCTAGCTAATATTTTATTAGAAGTACTAGATAATTCTGCAACAAGCCCATGTTGTGAAGTGTAGTAAATTGTTCCCCATGCCCAAGGAGCTTTTTTTGCCATTTCCTTATACGCAACAGTAGTTAACTTTTCTAAATGTTTATTAACATATTTCATACAGTCAATTATTTCTGTTTCTATATTCGGATAATTATTTTTAATATATTCATTAATTGCATTTGCGGCAGATAAATGCCCACCACCATACGATGCATAAAAAATTAAAACCTTTTTCATTTTTTTCTCCTATAAAATTTAATTCCAAAAAAATTCTATCACAAACTATTAAAACTGTCTCTTATA
>ENA-OZEP01000200-OZEP01000200.1-human-gut-metagenome-genome-assembly--contig:-NODE-200-length-31083-cov-10.885587_pt1 | contig 31083 bp, 29 predicted proteins | sample MGYA00245074_ERZ653621 | MGnify/ENA primary metagenome ERZ653621 (study PRJEB26926, sample SAMN06165020) | human gut metagenome | biome: ENVO:00009003; feature: ENVO:2100002; material: ENVO:00002003...
CGAAGGTGACGCCGGTGATGCCCATGGAGGAATACATATCCGCCCAGCCCAGCTTCTTCACCGGAAGGGTGGAACCGGCGAAAATGGGATAGAAGTAGTCGTAGGTCAGCGTCTGGAAGCCTTCGCCGGCCTTGCCCGCCAGCGCGTCGAAGTCCGCGAAGGCCACGTTGCCGCTTCCGTCCCGGTTGACTTGCAGGGCGAGGGCGTTGGCCTTGTCCCGGTAATATTCGGTGGCTTCGGTCAGTTCCTCCAGATTGTAGCTGCCCACGTCCAGCCGCATGTCGTCGGACAGGGGGCCGGAGTAGTAATTCAGACCCCAGAGCATGGTGTGGAGCATGTAAATACCGGCAAAAAACGCGAGCACCCAGCCGCCCCACTGAATGGGGTTCCATTTCAGCACGATCATCAGCACAATGCTGGCAAGGATCAGCGCCCCCAGCGCCACGGCCAGCAGCTGCCAGACGGGGAAGTCCACGCCGCTTGCCCACTGGGCAAGAATGGACTCCGAGGTGCGGATGACATAGGGGTACACCATATCCACCAGAGTAGAAAACCGTTCACCGAACCGCATCAGCACCCAAGTGATGGCGCCGAAGATGGCGGCGGTGAGGTAGCCGAACCAATATTTCAAAGGAAACGCCTCCTTCAGACAGCGAAAAGCATAATGTACGCAACGCACACTTATAGATTTTAATAGTATAACACAAAAGCTGCCGGTTGTCTGCACCTAATTTTGAATTTTTTATAAACCCGGTGGAATGGGGGTGGTGCAAAACCCTCTCAGTCACCTTCGGTGACAGCTCTCCCAAAGGGAGAGCCAAGGGGTGTACCACGGCAGGAAAAATGGCGCGCATCTCTCTTGCCTCTCCTTTTGGGAGAGGTGGCCGAGCGCAGCGAGGACGGAGAGGGTACGCGGGGGTACACCCCACGAAATAATTTGTAGGAATAATTTTTCCAACATTGGCAAACAATACCACCGGAAATCATTTTTTGGAGGTATTGCCATGTTCCGAAATCGATTATTGGCTCTGCTGCTGGCGGTATGCTGCATCGCGGGGCTGTCCTGCGGCGCGGCCGCCGCCGAGGTGGACTGCGACAGCGTTTACTGCTTCTCGGCGGAGGACTTTTCCGGGGAGACCCCCATTGCGGGCATCTGCATCACCAGTCTGCCGGATAAAAAGGTAGGCAGCGTGATGCTGGGCAGCCGCGTTCTCGTTCCCGGCGACGTTCTCACCGCCGAACAGGCGGCGCAGATGACCTTTTCTCCCCGCCTAACCGAATTGGATGAATCCGCCGAGGTGGGCTACCTGCCCATCTACCCGGGCGGCGTGGAGGCGTCCGCCGCCATGACCATCGGCATCCGGGGCAAGGAAAACAAGCCCCCCGTGGCGGAGGACTCTGCGCTGGAAACCTACAAAAATCTCGCTGCCGACGGCAAATTGAAGGTCGCTGACCCGGAGGGGGAGGACATGGTCTACACCGTCGTCCGCCAGCCCAAGCGGGGCACCGTGACCCTCCAGCCGGACGGAAGCTTCACCTACACGCCAAAAAAGAACAAGGTGGGCATTGATTCCTTCACCTTCACGGCCACCGACGCCTCCGGGAAGACCTCCCGGGAAGCCACCGTCACCATCACCATCCTCAAGCCCGCCGACGCGACCCAGTACACCGACACGGTGGGCAGGGACTGCCGGTTCGCCGCGGAGTGGATGAAGAACACCGGGATTTTCTCCGGGGAAAACGTGGCGGGGAATCCCTGCTTCGGCCCGGAACGGACGGTGAGCCGGGGCGAATTCGTCACCATGCTGGTCAGGACGCTGAACATCCCCGTAGACGAGGAGCTGACCGGCGCGGGGTTTACCGACGAAATCCCTGAGTGGCTCCAGCCCTATCTTGCCGCCGCAGTGCGTTCCGGCCTGACGGCGGGGCTGCCCAATCAGCAAACCTTCGGCGCTGACGAGATCATCACTGGCGCGGAGGCGGGCGTCATGCTGAAAAACGCTCTGGCGCTGACGGCGGACACCCCGGAGGAAGCCGCAGAAACGTCGGCGGAGGAATCGGAAATCTCCGCATGGGCGCAGACCGCTTTGGCGGCTGCCGTCCGGAACGGCTTTGACCTGCAAGCCGACGTCCCGCTGACCCGGGAAGCAGCTGCGGAAATCCTCTACCGTGCCTGGCAGATGGAAAATGAAATGATCGCAAAGGCATAAAAACAAACGCCCTGGGCTTCAGCCCGGGGCGATGTTACTATACGTTGCGGAAAATTCTCAGTCAACCTTGACCACGATCTTCGGAATTCTGGCGATCAGCTGCGCCGCGATGGCGGTGAGGATCAGCTCGGGAACCATGTAGAAGCCGTTGTACACAATGGAATAGACCCAGCCCAGCGCGACGGGGCTGAGGCTCTCCACCAGCTTCGCGCCCCATGCGGGGAAGCCGTCCTGCGTGAAGAACCACTCCGCCCAGCCGGAGAACAGCAGGTATCCGGACAGAATGTGAGACAGATACCGCGCACCCAGCGCCACCAGAGAACCGCACATCAGGCTGGTGCCGGGATTCTTGATCTTATCCCGGAAAATGCCGCCCAGACCCATCATGGTGTAGGCGAGCAGATAGTCCAGCAGGCACATGAGGATGGCCTTGAAGATCATGGTGTCGTCGCCGAAATAGCCGGGCTGAAAGGCGGCGCTCACGGTCTTCGCGCCCAGTGCCATTTCCAGCAGCGCGTAGCAGAAGCCGGAGACGAAACCCCACTTCACGCCGTAGCGGTAGGAGATCAGCACCACCGGGAGCATGGCCACCAGGGTCACCTGACCGCCGAAGGGCATTTCGGGGATGATGGCCTTGGAGATCAGCTCCAGCACAATGGCCAGCGCCAGCAGCATGGCGCTTTCCGTCAGTCTTTTGGTTTTCATTTTGGGAACCTCCAAATAAAAAGTATCGCATTGCAAACCGTCCAGGTGCAACGCGATACTGAATTGTATCCCATATATGCATCTTTCCCTCCGACGGTATTAGCCGTATCAGGTTCACGGGTCAGGGCGCACACGCCCACTCTCAGCCGGTACTTCCGGCTCCCCGAAGACTTTAGGCAACACCGCACAATTGCGCGGTGCTGCCTTATTTGTTTTGCGATCCAAGGTTAGTATAGCAAAAAAATGTAAGATGTCAAGCGCGAAAAACCGGCACCCGAAGGATGCCGGTTTTCAGATAGACCCTAAGATGTTACGCCATATCCAGCGCCAGGGTTTTGCCGCCGAGGATGTGGAAATGCAGGTGCGGCACGGTCTGACCCGCGTCGGCGCCGCAGTTGCTGACCACCCGGTAGCCACCCGTCAGCCCCTCCGCCGCCGCGATTCTGGGGATGACCTCAAAAATGTGGGCGACGACGGCGCTGTTCTCTTCCGTGACGCCGTTGCAGCCGGAAATATGCGCCTTGGGGATCACCAGAATGTGAGTCGGCGCCTGGGGATTGATGTCCCGGAAGGCGAAGACCAAATCATCCTCGTAGACCTTGGTGGAGGGGATATCCCCCGCAATGATTTTGCAGAACAGACAATCGGACATTTATGTTTCCTCCTTATAATCCGAAGACATGGACGCCTGCCATGCTGGCGGCTCCCATGATGATTCCCGCGATAATGACGCCCAGAGAAACGGACAGCGCCGTGGTTTTGATGCCCATGTCCAGAAAACTGGCCGCGAGGGTTCCCGTCCACGCGCCGGTGCCGGGAATGGGAATGCCGACGAACAGCATCAGTGCCACGAACAGCCCGCCCCGACCGGCCTTTTTCATCAGCCTGTGACCGGCGGCTTCGCCCTTTTCCAGGCAGTAGGAAAAGAACTTCCCGATATATTTTTTATCCGCGCCCCAGTGCAGCACCTTCCGGGCGAAGAAATAGATCAGCGGCACCGGCAGCATATTGCCCACGACGCACACCGCAAGAGACGTCCAGTAGTCCAGATCCATGCCCACGGCCATAACGATACTGCCCCGCAGCTCCACCAGCGGCACCATGGACACGAAGAAAATCAGAAGATATTTGGCAAACATTCCATCACCCTAATGTGAATTTCCCCTATTATACCATAATATATCCGTGTTTGCAACGGAAAACGGTGCGGACAGCTTAAGTTTTGATTAAAAAGAAATGCAAAATCCGCGGCTCATCACCGCGGATTTTGCAACAAGAAAAGAGGAGAGGAAAAAATGAAAAAGATGAAGGTTGGTAGCAAATTTATATACTGCCCCATGTGCCTTGCGGCGGGGCCGGTGTTGTCTTGATCTTTATGGCCTTATTATACCGGTAAAATATTAACGATTAAAGTGGGAAAATGTTAAGCTCGTATGAAGTTCTGTAACAAGTTTTCGGGCGGCGGGAAAATGCGATTCTCGTAAACAGGAAAATAATTATTGACATTCGATAATTTATATGGTACACTCCATGCAAACGGAGGTGCTTTTATGAATTCACAGCTTTCTGCGAAATTTACACTTTGGTGCAGCCGGGGATTGTTCATTATCATCTGCCTGCTTACTTTTGCCATGCCGGGACTGCTGCGGTGGTATCAGACTTTGCGGCCGCTGGGGCGGTACGGCGCGGCGGCGATCATGATCGGGTTTTACTGCTGCGTCCCTGCGGTGCTGTACGCGCTATCCTGCATGGAGCGGCTGGTGCGGAATATTCTGAAGGAGGATGTGTTCGTTACACAGAATGTCCGGTTTCTGCGGCGCATCCGCTGGTGCTGCGCGGCGGTAAGCGGCATTTGTTTGCCCGCCGCGTTCTTCTACCCGCCCCTGGTCTTCATGACCATGATCATGGCGTTTCTGGCGCTGGCGGTGAGCGTGGTGAAGAACGTCATGGCCGCCGCGGTGGAGATCCGGGAAGAAAACGATCTGACGGTGTGAGGCGGCGTATGGCGATTATTGTGAATCTGGATATGATGCTGGCGAAGCGGAAGATGACTTCCCTTGAGCTGGCGAACCGGGTGGGCATGACGCCCGCCAACCTGTCCATTCTGAAAACCGGCAAGGCCAAGGCCGTGCGCATGAGCACCATGGACGCCATCTGCCGGGAGCTGCAATGCCAGCCGGGCGACCTGTTCGAGTTCGTGCAGGACGACGACCCATGGAAACGCTGAGAAAGGAGATATTTATGGAAGAACGGACGCTGCCCCGGTATCCTGCGGGAAAACGGGAACTGATTTTTGGCCTTCTGGTGCTGCTTTTCGGCACGTTTACGTGGAACAGCATTCTTTACGGCGGTTTTTGTCTGGGATTTGCCCTGGGGGCGGTGGCTCTGACGGGGTGCAGTTTTTGGTATCTGCTTCGCTGCGGCTTCCGGCCGGGGAAGTATGAGGCGGCGCTGCTGATTCTGGCAGCGGCGATTTTCGCCGGGTTTGCGCGGTCGTCGGACAGCGACGTGAAGGCGGGGATGCTCTTGATGGCGCTGTTTGCCGTGAACCTCGGCTTCTGCCGGATGGCCGGGCAGAGCCGCCGGGAACCCGGCGGCATCGCGTCGGCGCTGGACGCACCCCGGGCGCTGTTCACGCTGGGCGTGGGCAGCATGAGCGCCGCCGTCCGGGGGCTGAACGACGCCCGGAAAAACGCCGGTACGGCGGGCAAACGGAGCGGCGCGGCGATCCTCGGCGTACTGATCGCCCTGCCGGTGGCGGCGGTGCTGATCGTGCTGCTGATGCGTGCCGACGCGGCGTTTGAGGGGCTGATGGATATGCTCCCCGATACCGACTGGTCGGAGCCGCTGCTCTCCCTGTTCTTCGGCGTGTTTGTCGGGTGGATACTGTATTCCCGGGGCGTGGGACTGAAATACGCGGAGAAAAACGGGAAAGAAGCGAAGAGCTTCCACGGTTTCAGCGCCATTACCGTGAACATTCTGCTGGGAACGGTGTGCCTGATCTACGCCGTGTACCTGCTGAGTCAGCTGGCGTATCTGGGCGGCGGCTTCGCGGGAATTCTGCCCGATGGATACACGCTGGCGGAATACGCCCGCCGGGGATTTTTCGAGATGGCGTGGCTGAGCTTTATCAATCTGGGGCTGATGTGCCTTGCCATGGGACTGGTGGAAAAGAAGGCCGGTGCCCCGGCGCTGACCAGAGGGCTGTGCCTGTTCCTCGGGCTGGCGGCGCTGTTCCTCATCGCCGCGGCCAGCGCGAAAATGCTGCTCTACATTGGCGGCTACGGCCTGACGAGAAAGCGGGTGCTGACGGAAGTTTTCATGCTCTGGCTGGGGGTCACGACGATCCTCGTGTCCGTGTGGCTGTTTAAGCCCCGATTCCCCTACATGAAGGGGGCGGTGATCTGCGCGCTGATTCTGGGGTGCGTCACCTTCTGGGCGGACGTGGACACGCAGGTCGCCCGGTACAACGTCCGCGCTTACCAGTCGGGGCAGCTGGAGACCATCGACATGGGACATATGGGCTGCCTGGGAGACGGCGCACTGCCCTATATCAAAGAGCTGACCCATGACCGCGACCCCGAAATTGCCTCCACCGCGATGGACATTCTGGAAAACAGCTATTGCAGCATTTCGGATTTCCGGAGCTGGACATACACCGAGTCCGCCGCCCGGAAAGCTGTGGAAACGGACTGAATACACAAAGCCCCCGGAAAACGGCTTGCACCGCTTCCCGGGGGCGATTTTCACAATTATTCCGCGTCCTTTGTGACCACCATGTTCGGCCAGTGGTGTTCCATCCAGTCGTCGTCATAGGTGTCGTCCAGAAACGCTTCGGCCACATTTTTTGGTTCCGGGTTGTTCTGACGGTCGGTGTAGCGCAGCATGGCGGCGCCAGTGAGCAGACCGTCGCAGGCCAGAAAAAAGATGATAACCCATGTAACCACCTTCCCCAGCAGCGGCGAAATCTTTTCAATGCCCTTGCTCATGGGCGGATACAGCACCTTGATCCATGCCACAGCCAGCAGTCCCCAGAAAATGCAGTACAGCACGTTGGTGCGGCCGCCGATGTTCAGGGGCATTTTGCTGTAGTCCCAGAACACCGTGCCGAATACCAGCTCGGTGAACACGCTGCAAAGGTACTCGTAAGCGCCGCCGATGACGAAGCCCGCGAGAAAGATCCGCCGGTCGGGCTTGTCCGCGATCCGCTGCAAGGTGATGGTCAGCACCACCGCGCCAAGACCCCACACGAAGCTGAAGCTCCCGTACAGCACGCCGGAACGGCTCATCCACCGCCCCGACGTGACCCGGCAGAAGACCATTTCGATCAGCGCCCCTAAGAAAGAGGTCACGAGAAACACCCACACCAGCTTGTCAAAGCAGATGCCCCGGGCAAAGACATACCGTTCCGGCCCCGGAACGTCCGCCGCCGCAAGGCCGGGGTAGGCTTTTTGCAGACGCCGCCAGATGGTATTGCTGATCCGGTCGGCCATGCGCTGGGTGGTCTCCTGCCCGACCTTATTCAGCCGGGTGGCGCTGCTGGTGCGCAGGGCGCGCATCACGCCGATGAAGTCCGCCAGAATCAGGACGATCCCAGCGATGACCAGCGTCCGTTCCAGCCACTTTGGCATCAGGTACACCAGACCCATCACGCCGGGATGCACCACCAGATACACCAGCAGCATAACGGCCGCCGCGGCGGCCGCGTTGAGGAAAAACGGCCTTCCCTTCGGCGCGGCGGCAAAGGTTCCCCGGCTGACGCCCCGGACAAACTGGTCGGTCACGCACCGGACCAGAATATAGATCACCAGCGTCATGATATATTGTAAGATGGTTTTGTGGTTCATGGTGCCCAGCACCGGCAGCAGCAGCGCGGCGGCAATGCCGCAGGGCATATTCAGGGGCAGGTTCAAAAAACCACGGTTCACAAACCGCCCGCTTTTCACGGCGGCGCAAAAGACTTCGACGCACCAGCCGAGGAAGGCGTAGAGCAGCAGATAGAAAAGCAGGTCGAAAATGGTGTAGGAAATCTCCATGGGGGACACTCCTGTCTGTTTTTATTGGGGAGTTTTCGCCTACATTCTACCATGTAATCGAAATTTGTCAAAGAAAAAAACCTGGCAGGACGGACTTTTTTCCGCCTTGGTCATATTGCTGGTTTTCCTACCGGACAAGTAGGAAATTTTTGATAAAAAACCGATTGACTTGGTAGGAAATTCGTGGTATGATGCAAATACCTACCGAACAGGTAAGTTTTGAAGGGAGGAAATCCCATGAAAAATCACTTTGAGACCCTCGTAAGGGCGAATTTCCGCTTTGGCCGAATGTATCCCCGATGTTCCAAACACCAAAGATAATATTTGACTGAAGAAAGGAAATAACTACTATGTCTGACTATAAATTTGAAACTTTGCAGCTCCACGTCGGCCAGGAGCAGGCCGACCCCGCTACCGATGCCCGGGCCGTTCCCATTTACGCCACCACCTCTTACGTGTTCCATGACTGTGCCCACGCCGCCGCCCGCTTCGGGCTGACGGACGCCGGCAACATTTACGGCCGTCTCACCAACTCCACCCAGGACGTGCTGGAAAAGCGGGTGGCCGCTCTGGAAGGCGGCGTGGCGGCGCTGGCGCTGGCCTCCGGCGCGGCGGCCATTACCTACGTGCTGGAAGCGCTGGGTCAGAACGGCGGCCACTTTGTCGCCCAGAAGACCATTTACGGCGGCAGCTACAACCTGCTTGCCCACACCCTGCCCGGCTTCGGCATCACCGCCGATTTTGTGAACATCCATGATCTGAAGGAAGTGGAGAGCGCCATCCGTCCAGAGACCCGCGCCATCTACATTGAGACGCTGGGCAACCCCAACAGTGACATCCCCGACATCGACGCGCTGGCCGAGCTGGCGCACAAGTACGGCATTCCGCTGGTGGTGGACAACACCTTCGGCACGCCCTACCTCATCCGCCCCATCGAGCACGGCGCGGACATCGTCGTTCACTCCGCGACAAAGTTCCTGGGCGGCCACGGAACCACCCTGGGCGGCATTATCGTGGACTCCGGCAAGTTTGACTGGGCGGCTTCCGGGAAGTACCCCGCCATCGCCGAGCCGAACCCCAGCTACCACGGCGTTTCCTTCGTAGCTGCCGCCGGCCCCGCCGCGTTTGTGACCTATATCCGCGCGGTGCTGCTGCGGGACACCGGCGCGACCATCTCTCCCTTCGCGGCCTTCCTGCTGCTGCAGGGCGTTGAGACGCTGTCCCTGCGTCTGGAGCGCCATGCCGAGAACACAAAGAAGGTGGTGGAGTTCCTCGCGAACCATCCTCAGGTGGAGCATGTGAACCACCCCTCCCTGCCCAACCACCCGGATCACGCCCTGTATGAGAAGTATTTCCCCAACGGCGGCGCATCCATCTTCACCTTTGAGATCAAGGGCGGCGTGAAGGAAGCTCACAAGTTCATTGACAATCTGAAAATTTTCTCCCTGCTGGCCAATGTTGCGGACGTCAAGAGTCTGGTCATTCACCCGGCCACCACGACCCACAGCCAGCTGACCGAGGCGGAGCTGCTGGATCAGGGCATCAAGCCCAACACCATCCGCCTGTCCATCGGCACGGAGCACATTGACGACATTCTTGCGGATCTGCAGCGCGGCTTTGACGCCGTGAAGGAGGGATAATCATGGCAAACATTTACACTTCTGCCGACCAGCTCATCGGCAAAACGCCCTTGCTGGAGCTGACCCACATTGAAAAAGCCCTTGGCCTGAAGGCGAAGGTGCTGGCAAAGCTGGAGTATTTTAACCCCGCCGGTTCCGTGAAGGACCGGGTGGCCAAGGCCATGATCGACGACGCCGAGGAAAAGGGTCTGCTGAAGCCCGGCTCCGTCATCATCGAGCCGACCTCCGGCAATACGGGCATCGGCCTTGCCGCCGTGGCGGCTGCCCGAGGCTATCGTATCATCATCGTCATGCCGGACACCATGAGCGCGGAGCGCCGTCAGCTGATGAAGGCATACGGCGCGGAGCTGGTGCTGTCCGAGGGCGCCAAGGGCATGAAGGGCGCCATTGCCAGGGCCGACGAGCTGGCAGCCTCAATTCCGGACAGCTTCATCCCCGGCCAGTTTGTGAACCCGGCCAACCCCAAGGCGCATTTTGAGACCACCGGCCCCGAAATCTACGCCGACACCGACGGCGAGGTGGACATCTTCGTGGCGGGCGTGGGCACCGGCGGCACCATCACCGGCGTGGGCGAGTACCTCAAGTCCAAGAAGCCGGAGGTCAAGGTGGTGGCCGTGGAGCCTGCGACCTCTCCCGTGCTGTCCAAGGGTACGGCGGGCGCTCATAAGATTCAGGGCATCGGCGCGGGCTTTGTTCCCAAGGTGCTGGACACCAGCGTTTACGACGAGATCATCCCTGTGGCCAACGAAGACGCCTTTGCTGTAGGCAAGCAGATCGGCAAGGCGGAGGGCGTGCTGGTAGGCATTTCCTCCGGCGCGGCGGCCTGGGCGGCCATTGAGCTGGCCAAGCGGCCGGAAAACGAGGGTAAGACCATCGTCGTCCTCCTGCCGGACACCGGCGACCGGTATTTGTCCACGCCGTTGTTCGCGGATTGACGCCATGATGATATCGACCCGTGGCCGCTATGCCCTGCGGGTACTGGCGGATCTGGCGGAGCATCGGTCGGAGGGCTTCGTCCCCATGAAGGACGTAGCCGCCCGGCAGGAAATTTCCCTGAAGTACATGGAGAAGATCCTGCCCGTGCTGACGAAGAACCACATCGTGGACGGCATTCAGGGCAAGGGCGGCGGCTACCGCCTGAGCCGGGAGCCGGGAGAATACACGCTGGGTGAAATTCTGCGGCTGACGGAAGGGTCGCTGGCACCGGTAGCCTGCCTGGAATGCGGCGCGAAGCCCTGTCCCCGGGCGGCGAACTGCCCGACGCTGCCGGTCTGGGGCGAGCTGGACAAACGCATCAGCGGGTACTTAGACAGCGTGACGCTGGCCGATTTGGTGAAAAAGTAAAAGAGAGACCCCGGCGGCGCAGATACTGCGCCGCCGGGGAGTTTTGCTGCTTATTTTAACCGTAATACGACCCCCAAATGTCGGATGCTCTGTCCAACATCTGGGGGCCTTACCATTTGCTCTGTGGGTTTATATGGGATCAGATATCCCATTTACTTCTTCTGCCACTATCCGAAGGGCGAAGTGGTCCTTCGCATATTGTTCCGGATACCCTGCCCTGATCGCCAGATCGTACATTCCTTCGGCCATTTTCTCCGCTTCCGGCAGCTTCTCACGGAGGATCGTTTTCCGCGTTCCGTTGAACTCTACCAGTACCCACTCCATTTTCTGCATCCCTGTCAATCAGCTCGCCGCTTCCGCCTTCTGGGCTTCCAGAATTTCCGCGGCGTTCAGGGAACGGATAACGCTGTAGCTATCAAACCGGGTGTCGTTGGTGGCGGCCATGAAGACCAGCTGCGCCTTGATGTCGGGAACATCGACCAGCGTTGCCTTGGCCTCGACGTTGGCTGCGTCCACGTCTTCCAGATACAGCCGGCATCGCCCCTCGGGCAGCTTAAAGGCAGGGTCGGCCACGCCAAAGGACAGGGTGAAATTATCGCCGCCGCAGGTGCCCATCAGCTTGGAAGCCGCATCCTGAAGCGCCGCGTCCTTGTCGCCGTTGAAGATATACTGGTCGGAGTTGGGGAAGCGGAAATCCGCCAGCATGACCTCGTTGAAGCCCATTTCCTTCAACTCCAGCACCACGGAAGTGATCCACGTCAGGGTGGTGGCGTTGGTGGGGTCCAGCCAGAAATAGCCCTGATCCAGCCACAGACCCGCCCGGGAAAGCATATACAGGCCGCAGGTGACGTGCTCGTTGCCGAAATTCCAGTCCCGCAGAGAGCAGACCCGGGCGATGGTGTAGAATTTCTTGTTCATCAGGGTGTCCACCAGCGCCGCGACGGCGTCCACGTCTGTGGAGGCGGAATGCACTGCGCCGTCCAGATGAGAGGGATAGAAGAACGAGCCGTAGGGACCTTTCATGTCGATCATGACGGGGGTGCCCGCGGGGAGCCGTTCCAGCTTGCCCAGAACGCCGTTGATGTCGTTTTGCAGCATGTTGCTGGAAATGAAGTAGCCGTTGATCTGGGTCAGCTCGTTGCCGGTGTCCAGAGCGTCGCTGCCTTCATTATAATAGATGGAAATGTTCTGCTGCGCCACGGGGGGTGTGGCGACCTCGCCGATGATGTCCTGAGCGGAATGCTCAAAATCCAGACTCGCGCCGTCGGCGGTGTACACGACGTACCGCTCCAGCCAGACGACCCAGCACAGCCAGGCGATCACGCCCACCAGCAGAAAAATCATAAGCACAATGCCCAGACGGTTCAGCACCCGCCGGGTACGATAGGGGATACTCATAATACGCTCCTTAGATGTATTTACGGATTGCGGTGACGCAGCGCCAGTCGTCCTTCGCTTTCGTGGCGGTGACGGTCAGCCCGGCGGCAGTCAGGGCGTCCAGCACGTCGGAAAGCCGGGTGTCCAGAATGCCGGAGCAGATCAGGGTGCTGCTTTCATTGAGAAAATGGGGCAGCACCGGCGCAAGGCCGATAATGACGTCCGCCACGATGTTCACCAGCACCAGATCATACCGATTGGCGGCTAATGTATCCATCAGCGCGGTATCTTCGGTCACGTTGCCGGTGAGGGCGGTGAAGGCCGGGGCGGCGAAACCGTTGTAGGCGGCGTTCTCCCGGGCAATGTCCTCCGCTTTGGGGTCGATGTCGATGCCCACGGCGGTCTCCGCCCCCAGACGCAGGGCGGCGATGGACAGTATCCCGCTGCCGCTGCCAAGATCAAGACAGTGAAAACCGGGTTTCACCACGTTCTCCATGACCTCCATCACCATCTGGGTGGAGGGGTGCGCGCCGGTGCCGAAGGTCAGGCCGGGGTCGAGAATGACTTTGAGCCGGTCGGTGGATTCCTCCGCCAGCCAGTAGGGCAGCACCACAATGCGCTCGCCGATCTCCTGAGGCGGGTAATTGTCCTTCCAGCTTTCCTCCCAGTTGGTTTCGGGGAGGGGGGCGGCGGTCATGGTCAGACCCAGCTCCTTTACCGCCGCGTCCAGACGCTTCCGTCCATGATCGTCGGTGTCCTCCAGATACAGCTTGATGCGGGAAAGCCCTTCCAGCTTTTTTTGCAGCCCCTCGTCGATGTAATCCCAGTACGCCCGGTTTTCCTCTAAAAACGTCTCGAATTCCGACTGGTCTTCGATGACCAGATCGGAAAATCCCCGTGCGCTGAGGGCGGTGACGGCAGAGTCGATGCTCTGGGGCGTGGTTTCAATGGTAAATTCCAGCCATGCCATGGCGGAGTCCTCCTAATCTACACAAGTCCACGTTACATTCTACCGCAAACAGAGGAAAATGACAACCAATATTCTCTGAATTTTTTGTGTATTGACTTCCTATTTTGGGAAAAGTGGTATATAATACTCTTTACAATATCGCGGGCAGGAAAATCCCTCGCTTTTCCACCGCAACTTTCTTTCATCAGGAGTCTGACATGATCGAAACAAAAACACTGCTCCCCGGCGTGACCCTGCGTTCCTGCCGGGACGACCGGTTCAAACAGGGGTGCCTCAGCTTTCAGCTGGTGCGCCCCATGGCGAAAGAGGAATCCGCAAAAAATGTGCTGATCCCCTCCGTGCTGCTCCGGGGTACCAAACGCTGCCCCGACCTTCGCGCCATTACGGAGAACTTAGACGAGCTGTATGGCGCTTCCGTCAGCCCGCTGGTGCGCCGGGTGGGGGACTACCAGACCACCGGCCTTTACTGCGGTTTTATGGACGACCGGTTTGCCCTGCCCGGCGACCGGGTGCTTGCCCCTATGCTCCGCTTTCTGGAGGAAATCCTTCTGGACTTCCCCACGGAGGGGGAGGGTTTTCTCCCCGCTTTTGTGGAGGGGGAAAAGAAGAATCTCATTTCCACCATTGATTCCGAGCTGAACGACAAGCGCACCTACGCCATGGGAAAGCTGCTGAAAACCATGTGCCGCGGCGACAGCTTCGGCCTGCCCCGGCTGGGCGAGCCGGAGGATGTGGCGGCCATCGACCCGGCGGGGCTGCTGACCCATTACCGGAAAATCCTCCGGGAAAGCAGAATCGAAATTTTCTACGTAGGCAGCGCCCCCGCGGAGGCGGTCGCGGAATATATTTCCCCGCTGGTATCCCGGCTGGGCGGCCGGGAAGGCCTGCTCCCGCCCCAGACGCCTTTCCATCCCTGCCCCGGGCAGGATGTGACGGAGACGATGGAGGTCTCCCAGGGGAAGCTCTGCATGGGCTTTGTCACGCCCATTGTCAACCGGGATAAGGAATTTCCGGCCATGCAGGTGTTCAACACCGTCTTCGGCGCGGGCATGACCTCCAAGCTGTTTCTCAACGTCCGGGAGGCGATGTCCCTGTGCTACAGCATCGGCTCGTCCTATTACGGCGCAAAGGGCATTCTCACCGTGGGCGCGGGCATCGACTTTGACAAGGAGCGGCTGACGCGGGACGAAATTCTCCGCCAGCTGGACGCCTGCCGCCGTGGAGAAATTACGCAGGAAGAGCTGACCGCCGGAAAAGAAGCCCTGCTCAGCTCCCTTCGCGCCACCTCCGATTCCCCCGGCGCCATTGAGGGCTACTACGCCACCGCGCACTTAAGCGGCCTGAACATGACCCCGGAGCGCTACATGGAAGTGGTGGAGAAGGTCAGCCTTGCCGATGTGGTGGCGGCGGCGCGGACCGTGACGCTTCACAGCACCTATTTTCTGAAAGGAGAGAGCCAATGACGCGGAAGCAATACCCCGAACTGGACGAAACGCTGTACCGGGAAACACTGGAAAACGGACTGACGGTTCTGGTGGTTCCCCGGAAGGGCTTTACGAAAAAGCTTGCCTATTTTGTTACGGACTTTGGCTCCATCCATACGGATTTCCGGCTGGACGGGAAGGAATACCACGCCCCCGCCGGTGTGGCGCACTACTTGGAGCACAAGATGTTCGACCTGCCGGGAGACCGGGACGTGTCGGCGGAGTTTGCCGCTTTGGGCGCTTCCACCAACGCCTTTACCAGCTACGACATGACGGCCTATTATTTTTCCTGCACAGACCACTTTGACGAATGTCTGCGGCTGCTGCTGGAATTCGTGTCCACGCCCTATTTCACGGAAGAAAGCGTGGAGAAAGAGCGGGGCATCATCGATCAGGAGATCGGCATGAACGAGGACGCCCCGGACAGCGTGGTGTTCGATAACCTGATGGCGGCCATGTATGCCGTCCATCCCATCCGCCAGCCCATTCTCGGCACCAGTGAGACCATCCGGGAGATCACCCCGGAGGTGCTGTATACCTGTCACCGGGCGTTTTACGCGCCGGGAAATATGCTGCTGTGCGTCGTGGGCGACGTAGACCCGGAATCGGTGGCATCTGCCGCCCGTGAGGTTCTGGGCAGCGAGAAGAAAGAGACGGGCGTCAAACTGCGTTCTTGGCAGGAGGAAATGACCTGCCCGAAAGCCGAAACGGAATGCTCCATGGAGGTCGCCATGCCGACCTTCCATCTGGCGTTCAAGTGCGAACCCCTGACCCACGGCGACGCGGCCATCCGGGAGGAAATGGTGGCGGATCTGGCCGCCGAAGCGCTGTTCGGCGAGTCCTCGGAGCTGTACCTGCGGCTTTACGAGGAAGGCGTTATCGATTCCTCCTTCGGCGGCGGCTTCGAGACCGTGGACGGCTGCGCCATGCTGCTCTGCTCCGGCGATTCCGACGACCCCCGCGCCGTCCGGGAAGCGATTCTGGAGCAGGCGGAGAAAATCGCGGCGGAGGGACTGCCGGAAAAGGCGTTCCTGCGGATGAAGCGCAGCGCCCTCGGCCGTCGTATCCGGGGACTGGACAGCTTTGATTCCACCTGCTTCCGCCTGTGCGCGTACCATTTTTCGGACTTTGACTATTTCCGTTTTCCGGAAGTTTACCGCGGCATCAGCGCGGAAGAGATATGTGATTTTCTCCGCCGGGCAGTCCGGGCGGAACGGTGTAGTTTATCCGTGATCTATCCTGTCAACAAGGAGGCACAATCATGATCCCTGCCAATTATTCAACCATTTCTTTCCCTTCCCTCGGCATTGAGGTGAACCCCGGCCGCGCCCTGGCGCTGGGGCCTCTGACCATCCATTATTACGGCCTCATTATCGCCATCGGCCTGATGCTGGCGGTAGTCTACGCCTGCCGCCGGTGCAGTCAGTTCGGTATCAAGCAGGACGATCTGCTGGACGGTGTGCTGTGGGTCACGCCCTTTGCTATTCTTTGCGCCCGGGCGTATTACTGCATTTTCTCCTGGGCGGATTACGCCGAGAACCCCATTTCCGTGCTGTACATCTGGAACGGTGGCCTTGCCATTTACGGCGGCGTTCTGGGCGCAGTGGCGGGGATTCTGCTGCTGTGCCGCATCAAGAAGATCAAAATCGGAGCTTTGCTGGATATGGTAGCGCTGGGCTTTCTCATCGGCCAGTCCATTGGCCGGTGGGGCAACTTCGTCAACCGGGAAGCCTTCGGCGCGGCGACGGACAGCTTCTTCCGCATGGGACTGTACAACACCGTCACCGGCGCATGGGAATACTACCACCCCACGTTTCTGTACGAGTCGGTGTGGAACGCCGTGGGCTTTGTGCTGCTGCACGTTTTGTCCAAGCATCGTAAGTATGACGGAGAAATCGCCCTGGGGTACGTGGCCTGGTACGGCCTTGGCCGCTGCCTGATCGAGGGGCTGCGGATGGACAGCCTGTACTGGGGTTCCGTCCGGGTCAGCCAGCTGCTGGCGGGCATCAGCTGCGCGGCGGCGGTGAGCGTGCTGATCTGGCAGCGCTTCCGCCCCCACGACAAGGCTGATCTGTTTGTGAATCAGGTCGCTGCCCAAACGGCGGAAAACGCGGTGCAGACGCAGGAAAACGAAACGAAGGAATAATGTCGGAAGGCCGGTGCTTACAGCACCGGCCTTCCTTTCTGCAAAGAGAAAACTGGCAGCCTAAAAAAGCGGATTTGGTAAAAATCATGTTGAAATCCCTATAGCCGGGACGGTAATTTATGCTATACTTATACATGAGATATAAGAAGCCGTCAGGCTTTCTGAACGATAAGGAGGAATTTTCCATGCAGTATCTAGGCATCGAATACAACATGAAGCATACGCCCAAACTGGACCCTCAGTTTGTCCCCTTCGGCGTGTGGCGCACTGCCTATCTGAAGGACGCGAAGAAGCCCATCGCCATTGCCGTTGAGCGGGACAAGGGCCGCGTTTCCGTCCACCACACCTGCATCCATGGCACGCCGGAAATGGCCGAGGCCGACTACCGCTACGTGGAGCGCTATGTCAAGTTCCTGCTGTGGTCCATCGGCGGCTTCCGGGTGAGCGTCTGCGGATGCAGCGAGCTTGCCCAGCGGCTGAAAAAGGCCTACGACCCCAAGGGCGAGCGTCACTTTGACTTTACGTTCTTCAACCAGCTCTATGAGCGGGATCTGGAGATCGTTGACCTGCCTCTGGAAGATTGCCCCGCTGCCAACGAGGTCGCCGAACCCATCGGCGGCAATCTGGACGGCTGCCGCATCGGCTTCGACGCCGGCGGTTCCGACCGGAAGGTCTCTGCCGTGATTGACGGCGAGTGCGTCTACTCCGAGGAAGTCGTCTGGTTCCCCAAGCTCCAGACAGACCCCCAGTACCATTATGACGGCATCGTAGCCGCGTTCAAGAGCGCCGCTTCCAAGATGCCCCGGGTGGACGCCATCGGCGTGTCCTCCGCAGGCACATTCATTGGCAACGCGCCCATGGTCGCGTCTCTGTTCATCAAAGTTCCCCGCTCTGAGTGGGACAAGGTCAAGACCATTTACGACCGCGCCGCCAAGGAGATCGGCGACGTTCCCATTGTGGTTGCCAACGACGGCGACGTGTCCGCGCTGGCGGGCGCCATGGGTCTGGGCGTGGGCAACATCATGGGCATCGCCATGGGCACCTCCGAGGCCGTGGGCTATGTGGACAAGGACAAGAACGTTCTCGGCTGGATCAACGAGCTGGCCTTCGCCCCCGTTGACCTGTGCGAGAACGCCATGCAGGACGAGTGGTCCACGGACATTGGCGTAGGCTGCAAGTATTTCTCTCAGGATGCGGTCATCAAGCTGGCGCCCGCCGCAGGCATCGAGCTGGACGAGAATCTGTCTCCCGCGGAGAAGCTGAAGGTCGTTCAGGCGCTGATGGAGAAGGACGACCCCGGCGCCCAGGCCATTTTCGAGACCATCGGCGCGTATCTGGCATACACCGTGGTGCTGTACTCCCAGTTCTACGACATCGAGCATATGATGATGCTTGGCCGCGTCATGTCCGGCAAGGGCGGCGACACCATCCTGCGGGTGTGCAACGAGATTCTGGCCGACGAATACCCCGCGCTTGCGAAGAAGTGCGAGGTTTCCCTGCCCGACGAAAAGACCCGCCGCGTGGGTCAGTCCGTGGCTGCGGCCTCCCTGCCCAGAATCAAGTAAAGAAATCCCTCAATATGACAGTTTCCCCGGGCGGTCTCGCCCGGGGAAATTTCTGCTTTTGTGGGACCACGCGCAAACGGAAGTCCGGCGGCCACTCTGATACTATTTCCTGATTAAAATCTTAATTTTAATCAGGAAGGCATCGCCTGAAGGCGCTGCCTGTTTTGTGATTTATAAGGAAAGAAATCACAAAACAAGTCTCATATGAACTCCATGCCCTTCAGGCAATTAAAATCTTTTTTAAAGATTTTAATTGGAGTTCAGTATCAGAGTTTCCCTTATTACAGCTCGGAGAACCGGGCGCTGCCTTTCTTTTTCAGCCACAGATACAGCAGGGCGCACAGGATCAGATTCAGCCCCGCAAGGCAGCCCATGTATCCGAAGAAGCCCAGCTTCCACCCCGGCAGTGCCACGTAGCCCACGAACAGCAATATCGTATAGCCGAAGCTGCCGAACAGGGCGATCATCACGGGGGCGCTCTGCTTGATGGGCGAAATTTCATTCGTCCATGTCAGAATGGGATTTTTCACTCCCAGAAACAGGCCGAACAGCGCCATCAGCACCACGTAGGACATTACCAACAGCGTCATCATCAGAAGCTGCACAGGCAGGAACGGATAGACTGCCGCCGCGCACACTATGCACAGCGCCATGGGAACTGCCGTGAGAATGATCTGCATGGAAAGCTTCGCTTTCAGCACCTGCCACGGCGTGACCGGCAGGGACTGCATGAGCCACAGGCTCTTCCCCTCCAGCGACACCGAGGGGGCGGTCATATCATTCATGGAAGCGACCCCGCACAGGCAGATGGACAGCATCACCGGCACGCTCCCCTCCAGACCGTCAAGCAGGGTCTCCACCGTGGAGAGGAATTCGCCGCCCTTCCATAGGATCAGCAGCGCGCAGACCGGCATCAGGAACGTACCCAGGCCGCAGTTGAGCATATAGTTGGGACTTGCGCCGAAATGGGCGAATTCCCGGCCAAGCAGCGCCGCGGGAATGCTCTTTTGCCGCACAGTGGTTTCCCGGTACACCGTCCGGGCGGTCTTTCCCGTAGCAGTCGCGGTTTTCAGGAAGCTGCGGGAGATCAGCGCCCACATGAGGGCGAACAGCGCCGCGACAAACACGGTCACAATGATACACGCTTTGGCATCTCCCGTGCCGACGCTGCCAAACAGATAAATGGGGTAGGCGCCGTCCCTGACGGCGGCGCCGTAGACCGCCAGATTGGCAAGCAGCTCCTGAATCAGCGCCATTGCCCGGAAATAGAAGAAATAGTACGCACCGAAAAACGCCAGAGAAATGACGACGGTCACAAAGCTCTTATGCTTCAGCAGGCTGATCTTCGCGACCACCCACCCCAGCGCGCAGGACAGCGTCATGACAAAAACGGAGATCAGCGCGGTCAGCAGCACGCCGCCCAGCACATTGGCGAGTGTGACACCGGCCACTGCCCAGTAGACGATCACCGCCGGAAGAATTACAATTCCGGAGTACAGCAGTCCCATCAGGTAAACGCCCAGCAGCCGGGAGGTCAGCAGCACGGAGACCGGAATGGGCATGGACAGCAGCAGATCATTGTCCTTCGCCAGATACAGGCTGGCATAGGTATTGAACACGCTGCCGAACACGCCGAGGAACACCGCCAGAAGTCCCATCAGCGCAAAATACAGCCAGCCCATGCCCGCCTGTGCCATGGGCGCACACCTTTTGACCGAAAGCAGCGTGAAAATGCCGCCCAGAACAACTACCATCAGCACCGCGAACATAGCGATATACGCAATGGTCGCCGCCTTGGAACGGGCTTTGTTCTTTTTCGCGTCGTAATAATAAGAGCGGAAAATTTCCAGCAGCTGCTTTTTCAGCAAGAGTTTCAGCATGATTCTCCCTCCAGCTCAAGGAACACTTCCTCCAGAGAGTCGTCGCCCTTGACTTCCTCCATGGTGCCGGAGCGGATAAGCCTGCCGCCCTTGATGATGGCAACCTTGTCGCAGAGCTTCTCCGCCACTTCCAGCACGTGGGTGGAGAAGAAGATCGCGCCGCCCCGGTCACAGGTCTCCCGCATCATGCCTTTCAGCAGGTGCGCCGCCTTTGGGTCAAGGCCCACAAAGGGTTCGTCCATGAGGATAAGCTGCGGCTCGTGGAGCCACGCGGCGATGATGACCAGCTTCTGCTTCATGCCGTGGGAATAGGCCGCGATGGGCTGCGCCAGATCGCCGGTCAGCTCAAAGGCGTCCGCGTACCGGCGGATGCGCTCGCGCCGCAGAGCGGCATCCACGCCGAAAATGTCCGCGATGAAGTTCAGATACCTGATACCCGTCATGTACTCGTACAGGTCGGGATTGTCCGGGATATAGGCGATTTTCCGCTTGCATTCCAGAGGCTTTTCCCGAACGGAGTCGCCGCCGATGTAAATTTCTCCCGCGTCAAACTGCAAAATGCCCGCCACGGATTTCAGCGTCGTGGTCTTGCCCGCGCCGTTGTGGCCGATGAAGCCGTAAATCTCACCGGGACGGATGTGCAGGTTCAGGTCGTCCACAGCCTTCTTTTCCCCGTAGGTTTTCGTCAGATGTTCAATGTTCAGCATATCGTACCCCTCCTTTTCTGTTTCGTCAGCCCCGCAGGCCTGCCGCCTGCATGATGGCTTCAATGCTCTCTACCGGCTCGCTTCCCCAGAAACGGTGAATATCCGCGCATCCGGCAACGTCCAGCAGGTCGTCTGCCTCGTCGGTCAGAAGCTCTTGATAGGCATAGTCCACCAGCTCCAGTTTTTCCACGCACAGCGCCTGATCGTCACCCTTGGCGGCCAACCACGCGGCGGCCGCTTCGCCGATCTCATCCGCCCCAAGGCCGGTGTTCACGCCCCAGTCCAGCAGCCTGACGGCCACCTGCACCGCCCGCAGAGAAGAACCGGAGATACCGGGGATGACGTTTTCGTCGATATCGTCCAGAATGGGCAGCGTAAGTGCCGGCGCTGCCGCAGTCGGTGCCTCGGTCGGTACCTCTGTCGGCGCTTCGGTCGCGGCGGTATCGTGACTGCTTCCGTCATCGGGAGCGGCGGCTTCCTTTTTCCAGATGCTGGTTTCTCCAGCCCCCGTCTTGAGGATGACCTCGTCAATTTCCCCTTCCACGGGGATGGCGACATGGAAGTCCCCCGTTTCAAAAATGCCGAATACCGCGCTGAAACGGAAGCCGACATACAGCTTGCCGCCCAGTTCCTCGGTGTAGCAGCCGCAGAAGCCCTCCGGGAAGGAACCGGGGTAGAAGCCCTTGATCGTGACGGCGCTTTCGCTCACGTCCACGGATGTAATGGCCGCTTCCTCGCAGGCGCGGAAGCCGAAAACCTTCCAGCCATAGCGCCCCGCCATAAAAATGCCGGTGAACAGGATCGCCATGACCAGCAGCGTAATGATAACTGTTTTGATGAATTTCATAATGTCTCCTTCTCATGGAAGCTCTGATTAATACTATTTCCTGATTAAAATCTTTGATTTTAATCAGGAAAGCATCGCCTAATGGCGCTGCCAGTTTTGTGATTTATAAGGAAAGAAATCACAAAACAAGTCTCATATGAACTCCTTGCCCTTCGGGCAATTAAAATCTTTTCTAAAGATTTAAATTGGAGTTCAGTATAATACCGCACAGCTGGGGAAAAAGATCCGCTGCTCAGCCGAAGGCGATTTATTCAGAGGCTCCCTTATCGCCGTCCAAGATAGCGGCACACATGGCTGCGGTACGCCTGATACGGCGCACCAAATACGTTCGTCAGATACCGTTCCTCCTGCAAGATCTGCAGGTGGAGCATGACCATTGCAAACAGGGAAAAGGCCAGCGTCAGCAGATTCCCGTACATCAGCAGTACGCCCACATATTGCAGGTCAAAGCCCAGAAAGGCCGGGTTGCGGCTGTAGCGGTAAATGCCGGTGGTGACCAGCTCGGTCTTGTCCTTGTCAGGGATGCCCGCCCGCCAGCTGTCCTTCATGCACAGAACGGAGGCTAGGAAAATCAAATCGCCCAGCATTCCGATGCAGAAGCCGGTGAAGCGCGCGTTTGCGGGCAGACAGCTCCAGCCCAGCGCAATGGACAGCAGCTGAGCCGCCGGCGCGCCGAGGGTCGCAATGCCCATCAGCATCTCTATGGTGTGGAGAGTCTTTTCTTTTCTGCGCCCGATCTGGTGGGTGCGGATGCCGCGGCGCTTCTGCACCAGCATCTTGCTGAAGTAAATGCCGTAAAAAATCGCCAGAACGGCCAGCGCGAGCCACATGTAGGGCAGTTTTTCTTCCAGTGGATATTTCATCGCTTTTCTCCTTTGATGCACTTGTACGTGCCTTCTCTGCACCGCACGCTGCGCAGTGCGGTATGGGTGATTCCCAACAGTTCGTCCATCTCTTCGGCGGCGTTTTCATAGACGCTGTTCTGATGGTGGACAAGAATATAATCCGCCTCTTTGATTTTCCCCGCCGCCTCCATGCAGAAGCTGCGCATGGGCGCGGCCAGCGCGAACACCCAGATGGGCGAGCAGATGGTCACGTGGGCATAGCGCGGCAAATCCACGCCGATGGGCGCAATGGGCATCGGCCATTTGTGCATTCCGAACCGGCCGCACCACCAGAAGCCCAGCGTTCCCTCCGTCCGTTCGGTAGAGGTTATCTCGTACACCGCCCCACCGGTGCGGTTCGCTTCCTCATAGGCCAGCTTCCGTCCATAGCCCATGCGGGAAAAGAACACCACCAGCCGCTCCGGGTTCGTGCCGATGTCCGGATAGTCGAAAATGTCCACCCGGAACGCTTCCTGCTTTTCAAACACCCACGCGGCATAGCCGGTGGCCGCCTGCGCCAGACCGAAGAAAAAGTAGGTCGTGGACATGAAATTCGATGGGAACATATAGAACTGAATACAGATCCACAGCATCAGCGTCACGCCGAATACGCCGCCCAGCACCACACCGGAATGCTTTTTCGCCAACAGCAGCCCCGCCGCCGTCAGATTCGTCAGGCCATTCACGATCAGCAGCGCCCAGCCGGAAAAGGTGAAGTCCTGAAAAACCACATCCGCGAAGGGCAGCACCTGAAAGTAAGGCAGCATAGCGTCCATGCCCATGCTCTTTCCGCTGGGGTCCAGCAGCATCGCCAGCGCCCCCGCCACGGCACCCAGACCGATGAACAGCGTCCAGAAAAGCAGAATGCGCCGGGCTGTACAGAATCTTGACTTTTGTTTCATGGTTTCTTCCTCAATATGTAATGGGCGTCCGATAAAGTGCGCTCAGAATACAGTCCGTCAGAAGCAGCACCGCAAGCAAAGAGCACCCGCCATAAACCGCTCTCCTGCTCAGCCTGCCCATCACGCGCTCCGTGGATGGCTCGATCAGATAGTGGAACACCAGCCCCAGCAGGGCGAAGCTGACCACACTGCGGACGCAGATGATCCCGCTGATATTCCCGAACAGTCCCCGGTAATCCCACAGGTGCATACCAAAGCAGTGGATCGCGATCCAGCCGATAATGTACTCCACAACGCCGGTGATCCCCGCACTGAGCAGGAACAGGACGGCGGGGTTCTTCTTGAAGGGCTTCATGGCGTAGATGCCCAGCGCGCCGACGCCGTAAATCGGCAGCCATGGGCCGTACAGAATGCCCCGGTTTCGGAGCATCCCCTCCGTATACCAGTAAAAAATCTCCTCGTAAATCCAGCCGGTCAGGCAGCCGATAAGAAAGATCACGAACAGGTAGCACAGCCGGTTGGTCAATTCGATTCTTCTATCCAGTGTCAGCATAGTCTTCTTTCCTTTCACGCTGTATTGTACAGGAAAAACGCCGGATTCTATAGGCCGGTTTTGCATCCGAACGTGTCAATTTTATAGATATTATACACCACACTCAGGGTTTGCGGAAGGGCGCGTTCCTTAAATTTGATTTAAGGCGCGTCCCCCTCTTCGTCAGCAAGGCGCCTGTGACTCTCCCCGGAGGAAAAATGAAGCCAGCCTCTTTCTTTTTTCCGAAAAAAGTGGTATGATAAAAGAAAAACGGCACTTGCCGATTCACGCAAAGAAGGTTATCACCATGAATGCCCCCATAAAAATGCTGGTCATCAATCCCGGCTCCACCTCCACCAAGGTCAGCTACTTTGAAGACGGGAAGAACGTCTACACCGAGAGCATCTTCCACGATGCCCCGGAGCTTCTGAAATACCCCACCACCAACAACCAGATGCCCATGCGCAAGCAGGTACTGCTTACCTTTCTGCAATCCCACGGCATGACCCCCGCCGACATGGATGTATTCATCGGCCGGGGCGGCTGCGCCTATTCTCAGGCTGCCGGAGTCATGGAGATCGACGAGCGGCTGGTACAGGACACCGCCGCCGACAAGGGCGGCAGCGACCACCCGGCAAAGCTGGGCGTCATGCTGGCCTACGAGCTGGGCTGCGAGTACCGCAAGCCAATGTACACCGTGAACCCCACCAACGTGGACGAGCTGTGGGATTATGCCCGTCTGACCGGCATTGCGGGGCTTTACCGCCGTGCCCAGACCCATGTGCTGAACCAGAAGGGCATTGCCGCCATTCACGCAAAAAAGCTGGGCAAGCGCTACGAGGATCTGAACCTGATCGTCTGCCATGTGGACGGCGGCATCACCGTCACCGCCCATAAGGCCGGGCGCATGGTGGACAGCACCGAGGGCGCGGGCGGCGACGGTCCCTTCACCCCCACCCGTCTCGGCTCCATCCCGGTGATGGAGGTGCTGCAATATCTGGACGAGGGACACACCACCGCTCAGATGCGCTCCATGCTCTCCCGTTCCGGCGGATTCGTCAGCCACTTCGGAACCTCCGACGCGGCCAAAGTCCACGCGCTGGTAGATGCCGGGGACAAAAAGGCCGTGACTGTCTGGAACGCCATGATCTACCAGCTGTGCAAATCCATCGGTTGCATGGCGGCGGTGCTGGAAGGCAAGGTGGACGGCATTCTGCTCACCGGCGGCCTGATGCGCTACGACGACATTCTGAAGGGCGTAGAGCAGCGCTGCGGCTGGATCGCGCCGATCACCGTCTACCCCGGCGAGTGCGAGCAGGAAGCCATGGCGGATGCCGTTCTGGAGGTGCTCCGGGGTCAGCGGAAAGCCAACCGCTACACCGGCGTCCCTGTTTTTCAGGGCTTCGAGTGGGACAAATAACAACTTTCCCCCGTCAAAAAGGAGACCGTTATGCCTCAATTTACCAAATACGCACTGGAAAACTCCCTGAAAAAGCTGCTTCTGCAAAAGCCGCTGAACAAAATCACCATCAACGACATCACCGAGGACTGCGGCATCAACCGCATGACCTTCTACTATCATTTCAAGGACATCTACGATCTGGTGGAATGGGTGTGCATGGAGGACGCCAAGAAGGCGCTGGCGGACAACAAGACCTACGAGACCTGGCAGCAGGGCTTTGTCCGGATTTTCGACGCCGTCCGGGAGAACAAGCCCTTTATCATGAACGTCTACCGCTGCGTCAGCCGGGAGCAGGTGGAAAAATACCTGACGCCCCTGACGGACGATCTTCTGATGGGCGTGATCAACGAGCTGTCGGCGGAGATGGTCGTCCGCGCCGAGGACAAGGCCTTTATCGCCCAGGTCTATTCCTATGCCTTCGTGGGGCTGATGCTGGACTGGATCAAGGACGAGATGAAGCAGGAGCCGGAAGCGCTTGTAAACCGGTTTGCCCTGGTCATTCAGGACGATCTTCCCAGCGCCCTGAATCGGTTCCGAGTGGACGCTGCATCAAATCCCGCAAATTGATAAAATTTCAGGCACTTTTGCCTCCGTGATGAAATCTTCATCACGGAGGCATTTCTGTTTATTGTAAAAAGTGGGGTCCGGACATACAATAAGGCCACCGAAAGGCAAATGAACGATTTAGCAAAGGAGTTAGTATTATGTATTATTCTGCTGGAACTTACGAAGCGTTTGCCCATCCCGAGAAGCCGGAGGGCGTAGACAACAAATCCGCTTATATCATCGGCACCGGCCTTGCCGGTCTGACCGCCGCCTTCTATCTGGTCAGAGACGGCCAGATGAAGGGCGAGCGCATCCATCTGCTGGAAAAACTGGAGCTGGCCGGCGGCAGCTGCGACGGCTACCGGGACATCACCAAGGGCTTCTATATGCGCGGCGGCCGGGAAATGGACAACCATTTTGAGGTCATGTGGGACACCTTCCGGGATGTTCCCTCCATCGAGACTCCGGGCGTTTCCGTTCTGGACGAGTATTATTGGCTCAACAAGCACGACCCCAACTACTCCCTGTGCCGTGCCAGCGTGAACCGCGGCGAGGATGCCCATACCGACAAGCAGTTCAAGCTGGATAAAGAGTCCGCCATGGCGCTTTCCAAGCTGTTCCTGACGCCGGAAAAGGATCTGGAGGACAAGAAGATCTCCGACGTTCTCCCCGATTCCTTCTGGGACACCAACTTCTGGCTCTACTGGCAGACCATGTTTGCCTTCCAGCGCTGGTCCAGCGCTCTGGAAATGAAGCGGTATCTGTGCCGGTACGTGCATCATATCGACGGTCTGCCGGATTTCAGCGCCCTGCGCTTCACCAAGTACAACCAGTACGAGAGCATGATCCTGCCTCTTGTCAAGTATCTGGAAAGCCACGGCGTGCAGGTGGAGTACGGCATGGATGTCAAGAACGTCATCATCGAGACTGTGGGCAATAAGAAGGTCGCCAAGCAAATCGTCTACGTGAAGGACGGTCAGGAGCAGACCATTGACCTGATTGAAGACGATCTGGTGTTCATCACCAACGGCTGCTGCACTGACACCTCCTGCTACGGCGACCAGACCCATGCCCCCGACCTGTCCAAGGTAAAGAACGGCGCGGGCGAATCCTGGGATATGTGGAAGGCCATTGCCGCTCAGGCAAAGCACGGCGAGTTCGGCAACCCGGATACGTTCTGCTCCGACGTGGACGCCACCAACTGGATGAGCGCCACCGTGGCCACCTCCAACGAGGAGATCATTCAGCATATCATGAACGTCTGCAAGCGTGACCCCCGCTCCGGCAAGGTGACCACCGGCGGCATCGTCACCGTCAAGGACAGCACCGAAAACTGGTATCTGTCCTGGACGATCAACCGTCAGCCCCAGTTCAGGTCTCAGGACAAGAACATGGTTCTGGTGTGGCTGTACTCCCTGAACACCAACAAGGAAGGCAACTACGTGAAGAAGGCCATGCGGGACTGCACCGGCGAAGAGGTCTGCCGGGAGTGGCTGTACCACATCGGCGTGCCGGAGGATCGGATCGCCGCTCTGGCGCATGATGCCTGCAACACCACCACCTGCTTCATGCCCTATATCAACGCCTTCTTCCAGCCCCGCAAGGAGTCTGACCGCCCGAAGGTCGTGCCCGACGGCGCTGTGAACTTCGCCTTCATCGGCCAGTTCGCCGAGACACCCCGGGACACCATCTTCACCACCGAGTATTCCATGCGTACCGGTATGGAGTCCGTCTACACCCTGCTGAACGTTGACCGTGCCGTGCCGGAGGTATGGGGCAGCAAGTACGATGTCCGGGAGCTGCTGCGCGCCTGCTACTACGCCATCGACAAGAAGCCCATCACCGATGTGAAGCTGTCCTTCATGGAGAAGCAGCTGCTGCACACCGTGATGAAGAAGGTCAAAGGAACAGACGTGGAGCTTCTGCTGAAGGAAAGCGGCCTGATCGAGTAAAATATCCTGCAACGCAAAAAGGTGCTGCCCGGTGGCAGCACCTTTTTGCGTTATTTACAAATCGTTTCATTGACCCGCCGCCCTTTTTCTGATAGAATACTCCCCAGACACCATAAGGAGGAGATATTGATGGAAAAATTCATTCCATACGAGAAGCTTTCCAAGAAGGAAAAGCGCAGTCGGGACTTGTCCCGCCGGAACACATGGGGACAGCTGAACCCCGTTACCCGGAAATCTAAAAACAGCAAGGCATATTGCAGGAGCAAAGCCCGGAATTGGAAGCGTGACGCGCACGAACCAATTCCGGGCTGATTTTATTGTTTGTCAGACGTTGGTGGTATTACCCTTCACCGTCCATTTTCCAGATGTGGGGGTTGCCGCGGAACAGCAGGCATACGCCCACGCCCATCAGCCACAGCACGGCAAACAGAAACGCCGCGCCGCTTCCCTTCCCGGCCCCGAACAGCCGCGTCAGCAGACTGTCCCCGCTTTGGGTCGCCATCACCGGCTCAAATACGGCGTCCACCAGCAGCCCGCCCAGAAAATATCCCAGCGGGATGGTGAAGAACTGAAAGGCGTTCCGGGCGGCGTAGACCCGCCCCTGAATTTCCGCCGGAATGCTCAGGCGGTTGATGGCGTCCAGATTGGCGTTCATCCACGGGATGCTCACCCAGCCGAGAAACGCACCGAAGCACCAGACCCAGACCCTGCCGCTGAAAGCAAGGCAGAAATTCTCCGTACACATGGAAAGCATCAGGCAGCTCCAGATGGCCTTCACCCGGCTTCTGGGCGTCTTCATGAAGGAAGCGAGGATGCTCCCCAGCAGTGTGGAAATGCCGATGACGGTGTTGACCACGCCCATAGCCCACTCGGAAACCTTCGACAGCACCATGGCCGGGAACGCAGCATTGTACATGGACGCCACCAGATTGATGCCCGCCAGAAACAGCATCAGGTGCAGGATTCCGGGGTTCCGTTTCAACCAGCGAATGCCCTCCGCCGCGCTTTTCAAAACGCCGTCCGTCTTCCCCGACGCGTCCGTCCGGGGAATGGGGATAAAGAACAACAGCGTTACGAAGGCGATCAGAAAGCTCGCCAGGTCGATGGCAACCACCGCGTCCATTCCCCAAAGCCCCAGCACCGCCGTGGCGAAAATGGGCGTCAGGATGGAAGTCACGGAGGAAGAAAGGTATCGCAGTCCGCCCACCCTCTGGTAAAACCGGCGGGGCAGGAGCGCCGTGGTCGCTACCTCACTTGCGGGCTGCTGAACCGTGTTCATCAGTCCGGACATGGCGTTGACGATGTACAGGTGCCAGATTTGCAGGCACCCGGCTTTCAGCAGAAGCCAGACCGCCAACGTCCCCAGCGCCGCCAATGTGTCGCACCACAGCATGGTCTTCTTTTTGTCCCAGCGGTCGCTGAGCGCACCGGCAAAAATGCTGCAAATCACGTATGGCGCGTAGGAACACACCATCAGCAGCGCCGTGCGGAGGGCCGAGCCTTCCCGTGTGTACGACCAGACCACCAGCGCGTAGCCGGTCATGGCGCTGCCCAGCCCGGAGATCATCTGGGTAAACCACAGCAGCAGATAGCTGCGCATTTCCTTAAGATCGGATAGATATTGTTTCATGATGACTTTGCTCCTTCATTCTGAATTTCACCGGAATGCAAAGCCATAAGGACAGTCACTTCTCCATGCGGCCCTGTCCTATCCGGCTTTGCATGGAGCAGATGCAATGCAGAGTATCACAGTGATATCCTCCTTTTGTCATCATTATAGCAGATTTTCACCTGTTTTCAATCCCCATGCCTTTCGGAAAACTCTGACGAAATCAAAAAAGCTGTGAGCGGAAAAGATCCGCTCACAGCCGCAGACGATTGCGTCAGCGCTTTCTTAGACCTCGTCGGTCTGGGAAGCCGCTGCCTCGGCCTGAATGTCGGGGAAATGGGACAGTACCGGTTCCTCCGGAATGCCCTTGATCTTACGGTTTACATAATTCTTCGTGATCTTCATGACCATGGGGCACAGAACCACCACGCCGATCAGGTTGGGCAGCATCATCAGGCCGTTGAAGGTGTCGGAGATGTCCCACGCCAGAGAGGACGTCATGACCGCGCCGGAAAGGATCATCACGACGAAGATCACCTTGTAGATTTTCGTGGCCTTTTCGCCGAACAGATATTCCACCGCCTTGGTGCCGTACTGCGACCAGCCAAGCACCGTGGTAAAGGCGAACAGCAGCATGGCCAGAGCCACAAATTTTTCGCCAAGGGGGCCAAAAACATTGCCGAAGGCGCGGGCGACCAGCGTAGCGTCGTCCACACCCGCCACGGCAAGGCCGGTCTCCAGATCGATATAGCCGGAAGACAGAACCACGATGGCGGTCATGGTGCAGACCACGAAGGTATCGAAGAACACCTCAAAGATGCCCCACATGCCCTGAGCGACAGGCTCCTTGACGTTGGAGGAAGAATGCACCATGACGGAGGAGCCGAGACCCGCCTCATTGGAAAACACACCCCGCTTGCACCCTTGGGTAATGGCCTGCTGGATGGCGATACCCGCCGCGCCGCCCGCGACGGCCTTGCTGCCGAAAGCGAAGCGGAAAATCGCCGCGAACATGGCGCCGACGCTGCTGATATGGGTAAAGAACACGATCAGCGAGCCGATGATGTACAGCACCGCCATGAACGGCACGACCCGTTCGGCGACAGTGGCAATGCGCTGCAGGCCGCCGATGACGATCAGCGCCGCGAGGATCATCAGCACAATGCCGCAGGCCAGAGAAACCACGCTCATGCCGCCCACGGTAGCAGTCACGCCGCCGAAGAACGCGGATTTCATATTCCTGTCTCTTATACACATCTCCGAGCCCACGAGACCGGAGCCTATC
>ENA-OZEP01000207-OZEP01000207.1-human-gut-metagenome-genome-assembly--contig:-NODE-207-length-30474-cov-16.715638_pt1 | contig 30474 bp, 32 predicted proteins | sample MGYA00245074_ERZ653621 | MGnify/ENA primary metagenome ERZ653621 (study PRJEB26926, sample SAMN06165020) | human gut metagenome | biome: ENVO:00009003; feature: ENVO:2100002; material: ENVO:00002003...
TGACAGAATATATTCAAAGAAATAAGTGCCGCGTGGCTCGCTCTGCACCCACTGGTGACAAATTCCTTCATGTTCGTCGCCTCAGAGTGCTGCCCTGCGCCCTTGGGCGACATTTCTGTCCGATTTCTGCCCGAAGGAAGAAGGAAGAAAATCATAAAAGTTTGGAGGAATCACAAAAAAGGATTATATTGCACAGACTGAAACGATGTTGAATATGTTGAGCCATAGCGTAAAAACTCTTATTCCTACGATAAGGAATTTCTTTGTCGGCCAGCCCATTGAAAAGGCGTGGATTTTTGGCTCATGTTCAAGAGGAGAGGAAAGGCCGGATAGTGACATAGACATTATGGTCAGGTATGTCGGCAAGGACAGCATCTCGATTCTTACTATTTCTAGAATATCATCCCAATTAGGCCGATTGCTGAACCGCAAAGTCGATCTTGTTGAAGATGAGTGTATTCTATCATTTGCAAAAGAAAGTGCGGACAAAGATAAAATACTGATCTATGAGAGAAAGAATTAACGACAAAGGCCGGCTCCGGCACATACTTTCTTCCGTCAACATCATTCTTGACAATAAAGATCGTTTCAATCTGGAGAAAATCGAAAGTGACCCCATAGTTTTCTTTGGCTTTGTCAAACAACTTGAGATTATTGGCGAGGCCGTCTATATGCTTAGCAAGGAATTCCGTAACCAGCATAAGGATGTGGAATGGGATGTCATAGAAGGTATGCGGCACGTTCTGGTGCATGGCTATTACCAAATCCGCCCAACGCAGCTTTGGAACACAATCCAACAAGATATTCCTGTACTAAAACCTCAAATTGAGAGTCTGTTGGATGAAGAGGCAAAGGCGGAGGCTGACGTGAGGGAGCATTGACGAGTTCTTTGCCGGTTGTTGAGCCCGCTTCGGTTGCTGGATCTGTTTAGGTCGCAGGACCTGCTTCGGCAGCAGATTCTTTGCGTGTCCGGATCTCCGGTCAAACTGCCTCCTTTTGTTGCCGACCTTGGTCATGAGGCGGTTGCCTCGGTATGGCAGCATTCTTTCCCAAGACACGACAGCCCACCCGTGTGCGGACATTGCCGTTTCGCTCACAAGACGACCTCGGCAGCTACCGTGCATAACCAAGTCTTCCTCCACCTTCATTTGGACCAAATATGGACCAAAAATCAACCAACTATTCACAAAATAAATTATTACTGTCCGCTAAAACTTTTTGACAGTACAAAAAATTAGGCTGAATCTCCGATTGGGAGGTCCAGCCTTTTGGTTATCTTTGTTTGACGTACAAAGTTACTACAAAAAAGTGGAATACGGAAGAATGAAGTAATAGAATTGATTTACAGAAGTTTCATTTAAGCTGCCGATTATCTCCAACGCCACCACAATCCTTGCCGAAGCCAAGTCAAGACGTCGCTACGTTACTTGTTCGTAACCACACCATATAGGTGACGAAATTGGCACGAATGGCAAAACAAAGCATTGTGATATAGTGAGTTACTGACAACTCACGCAACAAATCCGATTACGGAAAAAGATTGCGCCGTTCCTCCGTGTTTTGCGTACCGACGAAGGATTCTTCACCGACTAATTTTGAACCTAAAAAAATTAAGGACGATGAAGAGTACATTTTCAGTAATCTACTACCTCAAACGTCAGGTAGTGAAAAAGGACGGGACAGTACCCGTCATGGGACGCATCACGGTGGACGGAAGCCAAACGCAGTTCAGCTGTAAACTGACCGTCGATCCCAAGCTGTGGGACACCAAAGGGGGACGTGTCACGGGCAGAAGCACGGCGGCACTCGAAACGAACCGTATGCTTGACAAGATGCGCGTGCGCATCAACAGGCACTATCAGGAAATCATGGAGCGTGACAACTTCGTCACTGCGGAAAAGGTGAAGAACGCTTTTCTCGGACTGGAACACCGCTATCACACGCTGTTGCAGGTGTTCCGGCAACACAACGAGGACTATGCCAAGCAGGTGGAGGCAGGTATGAAAGCCAAAGGCACGTTTGACAAGTACAAGATCGTTTACAAGCACCTGCAAGAGTTTCTCACCATCCGCTACCATGTGAAGGACATTGCCCTGAAAGAGCTTACACCCGCTTTCATTTCCGATTTTGAAATGTTCCTGCGCACGGACAAACACTGCTGCACCAATACCGTGTGGCTGTATGTCTGCCCGCTTCGGACGATGGTGTTTATCGCCATCAACAACGAGTGGCTCACGCGCGACCCGTTCCGCGAGTATGAAATCAAGAAGGAGGAAACGACCCGCAGCTTCCTGACCAAAGATGAAATCCGCCTGCTGATGGAAGGTAAGCTGAAGAATGCGAAGCAGGAACTGTATCGTGATTTATACCTGTTCTGTGCCTTCACGGGCTTGTCGTTCGCCGATATGCGCAACCTTACGGAAGAGAATATCCGCACCTACTTTGACGAACACGAGTGGATAAACATCAACCGCCAGAAGACGGGTGTGGTGTCCAACATCCGTATGCTTGACATAGCGAAGCGCATCATCGACAAATACCGTGGGCTGTGCGAAAACGGCAGGATTTTCCCTGTTCCCCACTACAACACGTGCCTTGCCGGAATCCGTGCCGTCGCCAAGCGTTGCGGTATCACCAAGCATATCACATGGCATCAAAGCCGTCACACGGCAGCCACGACGGTGTTCCTCTCCAACGGCGTACCCATCGAAACGGTCAGTTCCATGCTGGGACACAAGAGCATAAAGACAACGCAGATATACGCGAAAATAACCAAAGAGAAGCTCAATCAAGACATGGAGAACCTTGCCGCAAGATTGAACCAAATCGAAGAATTTGCGGGTTGCACCATCTAAAAAAAGAGAAGCCATGAAACGAGACATAATCATTATAGAGGACAAGGCTGTCAGCGTAACCGGTAACGATGTATGGATGACCGCCGGAGAAATCGCCGGACTGTTCCACACGGGTGTCCCGGCAGTGAACGCCGCCATCAAAGCCGTTCTCAAAGCGGACGTATTGAGTGACTACGAAGTATGCCGCTACATTCAGCTTGAAAACGGTCTGTATGCGGATGTTTACTCGCTTGAAATCATCATCCCCGTCGCTTTCAGATTGAACACCTACTGCACGCACGTGTTCCGCACGTGGCTGGTGGGTAAAGCTCTCTCGAAAGAAAAGCGACAGGCATACGTGATGTTCATACAGAACGGGAAAGCCGGGTATTGCTGAACACGCATACGTGCCAACAAAAAGGAAACGGACAGCCCAATTTGAGTTGTCCGTTTCCTTTTTTCGTTTTCATGCTTCCTTTATTCCAGCGGCTTGCGATAATTCGACTCCAACAATTCGCGCAACCCCGATTCGGGGTAAAGCACCTTCCCGCCTAAAAGGATAAAGGGCAACACTCTGTTGTTACGGTATTCTTGCAAGGTACGGCGGCTCACACGGAGCAACTCCGCCACCTCCCTGTCCGTCAGGTAACGTTCCCCGTCCAGCGGTGGACGGTAGTTTTCCAAAAATGCAGAGAGCCATTTAGAGCCTTTGCGCATATTCTGCACCACGGTGGCAAGCGGCTCGTCCTCCAGTGTAAAAACATCGTTGTTCTCGTTCATCATAACTTTGGATTCAGTGGGTGAATAATAAGATTACCTGCCGCCGGGATAGAGCGTACCGATAAGCGGAATCAGCCTCCTAACTTCTTCCGGCTTGTAATAGAACCTGCGGTTTATCTGCGAGTAGCCGATAAGCCGCTTGTCGCGCAACGTCTGCAACGTGCGCGGGCTGATTCTCAACTGCCCGCAGACTTCCTCGCCCGTGAGCCATCTTTCCAACCGCCCGCCGTCGCTCTTGCGCCTCAGGGCGGCAACCTTCTCCGAGAGGGCGTTGAAGGACGCCACCATCATCTCGAAGGTCTTTTTCTCGATAGATACAATTTCCATATTCAAAACATTTCAGGTTTGCCGCAAAGGTAACGCCATCCTCATGAACGCATATCGTTTCCCGCTGAAAGGCTGTATGTTGCGCCGTCTGTCCGGGTAATGGAGCCATTTCCAATAAAAATCTTACGTGAGACACGTAGTGAGCTGTTAAAGCCCCTTTTGTTTATTGCCGAATTTTGCCGCAGAAACCAAAAGAAAGGACTGAATATGAAAGTAATAACGATGGAAAGTTCCGCTTTCACCGCATTGACGGAACAGATAGCCGAGATAGCGGCACACGTGCGTGCCGTTTCCGGCGAAAGAAAGGAAAAATCCGCAGACAGGTTGCTCACCACCCGTGAGGCGGCGCACCTGTTGAATGTGAGTACCCGCACCCTCCAGCGTATGCGTAACGAGCATCGCATCGGCTATGTAGTGCTGCGCGGCAAATGCCGCTACCGACAGTCTGAAATCGACCGCCTGCTTGCGGACTGCACCGTCATGGAAGACGCGGCGACACCGACGGAACTGAAACGCAACCATACGCTGCGCACGGGCGGCGGCAAACCCAAAAGAAGGAGGACGTGACATATGGAACTGCTTACCCGAAACAATTTTGAGAGCTGGATGCGGAAGCTGATGGAACGGCTCGACCGTCAGGACCAACTGCTGCTGTCCTTGCAGCCGTCCGGCAAAGCCCCGAACCCGATGGAGCGTATCAGGATGTTCGACAACCAAGACCTCTGTATGCTGCTCCAGATAAGCAAGCGTACCCTGCAACGCTACCGCAGCATCGGCGCGTTGCCGTACAAGACGCTCGGCAAAAAGACCTATTACAGCGAAGAGGACGTGCTGACGTTCCTTTCCGGACACGTAAAGGACTTCAAAAAAGAAGATATAGCCTTCTACAAGGCTCGTATCCATAATTTCTTTCAAAAATAACCCATTAAAACATTTTTCAAATGGCAAAGAAAAAAAGCGAAAAGGACGTGCTGATAGTCCGTGATGAGAAGACGGGCGAGATCAGCGTGGTAGCCGGGCTGGATGCCGACGGTTCCCCCAAGCGCACCCCCGCGAAAGCGGAGAACGCGCAGAGTTTCCTGCAATTCGACCGCCACGGCGACGTGCTGGACAACTTCTTCAAAAACTTCTTCCGGCAGTGCAAGGAACCCAGCCGCTTCGGTTTCTACCGTGTCGCGGCAGACCAAGCCGACAAACTGATGGAGGTGATGAAAGACCTGCTGAAAGACCCCGAAGCCAACAAGGAACTGCTTGCGCCCCACAAGGTGGACACTTCCGGCTACGAAAAGCAGGTGAAGGAAGAACAGACCGCCGGAAAGACGGAGCAGACGGAACAAAAGCAGGAAGAGCAGCCCAAAGAAACCCCAAAACAGGAAGAAATGGAAAAGAAGCAGGAACAGAATCAGGAAGGCCCGCAACAACAGACGCAAGGCAGACGGGGCTACCAGCCCATTGACGAGAGCAAAATCAACTGGCAGGAGCTGGAAGAGAAATGGGGCGTGAAACGTGACGACCTTGAAAAGTCCGGCGACCTTCAGAAGATGCTCAACTACGGCAAGTCCGATTTGGTGAAAGTGTCGCCCAAGTTCGGCGGCGAGGCTTTCGAGCTGGATGCCCGCCTTTCCTTCAAGAAAGACGGTGAAGGCAATGTCAGCCTCGTGCCGCATTTCATCCGCAAGGAGCAGAAACTCGACGAGTACAAGGAACACAAGTTCTCCGACGAAGACCGTAAGAACCTGCGCGAAACGGGCAACCTCGGCAGGGTCGTGGACATCGTGGACAGGGAAACGGGTGAAATCATCCCCTCGTTCATCAGCATAGACCGCAAGACGAATGAAATCACAGACATACCAGCAAACAAGGTACGCATACCGGAGCGCATCGGAAAGACGGAAATCACCAAACAGGAACAGGATATGTTGCGTGCCGGGCTGCCCGTGCGCGACAAGCTCATCGAGCGTAACGACGGCAGGAAGTTCGTCACCACCCTCCAAGTGAATGTAGAGCAGCGAGGCGTGGAGTTCGTACCGGGAACCGGCAGGTCGCCCCGTACCGCCCAGACGCAGGAAGCCAAGAACAATCCCACGCAGGGACAGGCTCAGGGCATGGAAAACTCCGCAGCCCCACAGAAAGAGCAACGCCGCAACACGTGGACGAACGCCGACGGCAGCATCCGCCCCATCAGCAAATGGAGCGGTGTGAACTTCACCGACCAGCAGAAAGCCGATTACGCGGCAGGCAAAGCCATCAAACTGGAGAACGTGACCGACAAGCAAGGCTTCCACGCCACGATGTACATCAAGTTCAACCCGGAGAAGGGATGTCCGTACCGCTACGACACCAACCCCGACAACGCGCAGAAGGTCGCCCCGTCCAACGAGAGCCGCACACAGGTGGCGGTGAACAGCGAAGGAAAGACCAACGAGGCGACCAAGAACCTGAAAGAGCCGTTGCTGAAAGGGCAGACCGCTCCGAAAGACGACAAACAGCAAAAGCAGCAGGAAAAGCCTCAGAAGAAAAACAACAAGGGCATGAAGATGTAACATCCCGTGTCCGCCACTAAATCCAAAGTAATAATCCATTAAAAAGTAAAACAGCATGAAGACAATCATTGCAGAAAAGCCATCCGTGGCACGTGAAATCGCCCGCATCGTAGGCGCGACAAAGAGAGAGGAAGGATATTTCGAGGGAGGCGGCTATGCCGTGACATGGGCGTTCGGACACCTCGTCCAGCTTGCCATGCCCGACGGCTACGGCATACGCGGCTTCGTCCGTGACAACCTGCCCGTCATTCCCGAAACCTTCACGCTCATTCCCCGTCAGGAAAAGACAGAGAAGGGCTACAAACCCGACAGCGGCGTGGTGTCGCAGATAAAAATCATCGCCCGTCTTTTCAAGGAAAGCGAGCAGATCATTGTGGCGACCGATGCAGGACGCGAAGGTGAGCTTATCTTCAGATACCTCTACCATTATATCGGATGTACCACGCCTTTCGTGCGCCTCTGGATAAGTTCGCTCACCGATAAGGCTATCCGCGAGGGGTTGCGTAACCTCGAAGCGGGCGACAAATACGACAACCTCTACCTTGCCGCCAAAGCACGGAGCGAATCCGACTGGCTTGTGGGCATCAACGGCACGCAGGCACTCTCCATCGCAGCCGGACACGGCACATATTCCGTCGGACGGGTGCAGACACCCACGCTGGCGATGGTGTGCGCTCGCTATTGGGAAAACCGCCGTTTCACGGTGGAACCTTTCTGGCAGCTCCATATCGCCGCAGACACAGGCGACGGCGAAGTGGTGAAACTCTCATCTTCCAAGAAATGGAAAGAGAAAGAACCTGCCACAGCACTATATAATAAGGTAAAGGAAGCCGGCTTTGCCACTGTCACAAAAGCCGAACGTAAAGAGAAGATAGAGGAAACTCCGCTCCTGTATGACCTGACCACGCTCCAGAAGGAAGCCAACGCCAAGCACGGCTTCACGGCGGAACAGACGCTTGAAATCGCACAGAAGCTCTACGAGAAGAAACTCATCACCTATCCGAGAACCGGAAGCCGCTACATACCCGAAGACGTGTTCGCGGAAATCCCCAAGCTGCTCGCCTTCGTTACCGGACTTCCCGAATGGGCGGGCGAAGTAGGTGTCCCCGTCACGCCTACACGCCGCAGCGTGGACGGCGGCAAGGTAACAGACCACCATGCTTTGCTCGTCACTGGCGAGAAACCGCTGTTCCTCTCTAAAGAGGACAATATCATCTATCAGATGATAGCCGGACGCATGATCGAGGCTTTCTCTGAAAAATGCGTCAAGGATACCGCCACCGTCATGGCAGAGTGTGCCGGAGTGGAATTTATGGCAAAAGGCAGCATCATCAAACAAGCCGGGTGGCGTGCGGTCTATGGCGAGGAAGAGAAAGAGGAAACCATCATCCCTGGCTGGCAGGAAGGCGACACGCTGACACTGAAAGCTGCCTCCATCACTGAGGGCAAGACCAAGCCCAAACCGCTGCATACCGAAGCCACCCTGCTGTCCGCTATGGAAACGGCAGGCAAGGAGATTGAGGACGATGCGCTGCGTCAGGCTTTGAAGGACTGCGGCATCGGCACGCCTGCTACCCGTGCAGCGATTATCGAAACGCTTTTCAAACGGGGGTACATGGAACGCTGCAAGAAGTCGCTTGTACCCACCGAAAAGGGGCTTGCCCTCTATTCGGTCGTGAAGACGATGCGCATCGCTGACGTTGCCATGACGGGCGAATGGGAAAAGGAGCTGGCACGCATTGAGCGCGGGGAACTGCCTGCCGATACCTTCCGCAAGGAGATAGAGGCGTACACGCGGGAAATTACCTCCGAACTGCTCTCGTGCGACAAGCTGTTCGCCCGCAGGGATTCCGACTGCAAGTGTCCCAAGTGCGGAACGGGCAGTATGCAGTTCTACGGCAAGGTCGTCCGCTGCGACAACACAGAGTGCGGGCTGCCCGTGTTCCGTCTGAAGGCAAACCGTACCCTCACCGATGACGAGATCAAAGACCTGCTCACTGACGGACACACGAAGCTGCTCAAAGGCTTCAAGAGCAAGCAGGGCAAGAGCTTCGATGCCGTGGTTGCCTTTGACGGGGACTACAACACGACTTTCGTGTTCCCCGAAAGGAAAACGACCAAGAAATTTTCAGGACGGAAGAAATAGTATTAACTTTGCCACTGATTCAGAGTAATGAACTGTTCTTCGATACCGGATTACACTCATACTTTGGACTTAGTGGTGGCACTCGGAGGGATACCGAGTGCCTTTTCTTTCTCCTTTCAGACAATTATCCCGGTCATGATTTACCAATCCACTAAATTCCAAAGTAATGAACAACAAGAAGAAAAACGAGGGGCAAACCGACTTTTCCTACTACGGTCTGTACCTGCTGGACTATCTCAGAACGAACAAATTTGAACAAGCGACCGACGAAGCCTTCATCCGTGAACGCGCCGACCGTGCCGCCGAAACGTATGAATGGACAAGGCTTGAAGGCTATCCCGCCGATGGTGCGCAGGAACTGGCGATGCGCACGCTGCTGGAGGGGCTTCACTACTCCAAGTACGCCATCCTCCGCGAAGTCGTAGAGAACGAGTTTTCCGATGACGTGCCGGAAGCGAAGCATGAATCCTTTACCCGAAAACTGCTGCCGCTTGTCGGGAATGTATTCTCCATTTATGACCTCTCGGACGACAATTTCGCCCTGTCGCCCGATTACGACCTGCTCTACACGGAGCTGACAGGGGCTGTCGTCCTTTATATAGAGGAATATGGCGTTTAACCGCAAACAAAGGTTGCGGGACAACATCGAGGCGATACGGACTGCATTCGTCCTTGACAGGGAACAACGCACCCCCACCGCACGCGAAAGGCTCTTGTTGGAGCGTTATTGCGGTTTCGGCGGTCTGAAATGTATTCTGAACCCTGCAAGGGAACTGACGGATGCCGTCCACTGGGCGAAATCCGACCTCGAACTGTTTGCCCCTACCGTGGAACTACACAAGTTACTACGGGAGAATACAAAAGACGATACGGAGTATAAACGGTACATGGATGCCATGAAGCAATCCGTCCTGACCGCTTTCTATACTCCACCGGAGATAACAGGCACTATTGCGGATGTGCTACATAAACACGGCATACGTCCCGACCGGGTACTGGAACCGTCGGCAGGCGTTGGCGCATTTGTGGATGCCGTATTAGAGAACAAGCCGGACGCGGACATCATGGCTTTTGAGAAAGACCTGATGACGGGCAAGATATTGAGACACCTGCATTCCGACCAGAAAGTAAGGATACAGGGGTACGAGAAAATTGAAAAGCCGTTCATGAACCATTTTGATCTGGCTATCTCCAATATCCCGTTTGGCGATGTGGCGGTGTTCGACCCGGAATTTACCAACAGCCATGACGTGGCAAGACGGTCGGCATCCAAGACGATACACAACTATTTCTTTCTGAAAAGCCTTGATGCGGTGCGTGAAGGCGGAATCGTGGCGTTCATTACCTCGCAGGGGGTGTTGGATGCCCCGACCAATGCGCCCATACGCGAGTATATGATGAACCACGCCAATCTGGTTGGTGTTGCCCGTCTGCCGAACAACCTCTTTACGGAAAATGCGGGTACGGAGGTGGGCAGTGATTTGATTATTCTGCAAAAGAACAGCGGAAAGAACGGGGAACTGTATTATAATGAGAAACTTTTTGTGCAAACAGAACAGACCCCTATCGGCACTTCCGTAAATGGGTATGTATGGAGCATCGGTTCGCTTTCCCACACGGATTTAACCAAAAGTACCGACCCTTACGGAAAGCCTGCCTATAAGCTCATGCACAGAGGCGATACCGTACAACTGGCGGAAGACTTACGGGAACATCTGAAAATAGAACTGCACCAACTCAACAGGGAACTCTACGAAAGACATAGCCTGCATCCGACGCAAACGGAAAGTACGGATAAAAGTATGAATGTGGAAGTACAGCCGTCTCCGAAAGTAGAAGCGGTGACTTCTACCGCTAATGTTTTTATCACAGAAGCGGAGAAACCGAAAGTTCAACCCATAGACGAGAAGCCGGAGATTGAGCCACGCCAGACGAATCATTCAAATGCCGTTCAGCTCACTCTGCTTGACCTTTGGGGTATGCCCATAGAAGAACCTGCCAAAAAGAAAAAGGCAACCAAAAAGGAAAACAAGGCAAAGCGTATACCATCCAAACCGAAGCCGCCGGTTATGGCTGCACCTCCTGTTGAATCCGTCAAGCCTGCAACCGAAAGCAAGGAGGCAAAGCCGGAAAATGCAGAGAAGCAAGGCGACCCAGAAGATATTTATGCCACTTTGGACTGGGAAACCAATCCGCCCATTAATGGCTTCTATGAAACAATGATGAGCCTGACACCGGAACGGCGCAAGGCTCTACGGCTTGAAGCGGAACGGCACAGACAGGAACAACTGAAAAAGTTGGGTGTCAAGGACACGCTGAATCCAGCCTTTGTGCCTTCGTCGGGTAACCAAGCGGAGCAAAAGGAAGCAGCAAAACAACCCAAAGCACAGCCAGAAGCAACTCCCGTTCCTGTTACGGACAATAGCCAAAGTGAGAAAGCAACCACTTCACTATTCCCTGAATTTGAAACGGAAAAGCCGAAGGAGGAAGTACCCGACCTTACGCCGCGTCCCTATCACCGCACGCCGGAAATGCACCTGCGTGAAGGTTCGCTGGTGGCAAACAGGGCACGCGACATCGGTTATCTGAAGGACATTACTCCCTACGGTGCAACCTTCCAGCCGCTTGGACTAACCGGTTATCAGAAAGAGAAAGCGTTGCTGTATGTATCGCTCCGTGACGCATACGAGCGGTTGTACCGCTATGAATCGAACAGATATGAGGAAAATGTACCTTGGCGTGAACACCTGAACACCTGTTACGATGAGTTTGTCATGCGTTATGGCAACCTCAACGCCAAACAGAACGTAAAACTGGTAATGATGGATGCCGGAGGGTGCGATATCCTTTCGCTGGAACGTGCAGAGGACGGCAAATTCGTCAAGGCGGACATCTTCGACCGTCCCGTTTCCTTCTCGGTGGAGAACCACGCCAACGTCGGTTCTCCCGAAGAAGCCTTGTCCGCTTCGCTCAACAAGTTCGGTACGGTCAATCTCGACTATATGCGGGAGATCACCGACAGTACTGAAGAGGAGCTGCTCAATGCCCTCAAAGGACGTGTCTTCTACAATCCGCTCGTAACCGGTTACGAGATTAAAGACCGCTTCATTGCGGGGAACGTGATAGAGAAAGCGGAACGCATAGAGGCATGGATGGAAAATAATACGGAAAGCGAAAGATTGTCGGATGTGAAACAGGCTTTGGAGGCTTTGAAAGAAGCCGAACCGCAGCGTATCGCCTTTGAAGATCTCGACTTCAACTTCGGTGAACGCTGGATTCCCACGGGAGTGTATGCCGCCTACATGAGCCATCTTTTCGGTACGGACGTGAAAATCGCCTATTCCGCCAGCATGGACGAATTTTCTGTGGCGTGCGGCTACCGCACCATGAAGATCACGGATGAGTTTCTGGTGAAGGGCTATTACCGGAACTATGACGGTATGCACCTGTTGAAACACGCCTTGCACAACACCTGTCCGGACATGATGAAGTCCATAGGCAATGACGAACATGGCAACGATATCAAGGTGCGTGACAGCGAAGGTATCCAGCTTGCCAACGCCAAGATTGACGAGATTCGCAACGGGTTCTCCGAATGGCTCGAAGAGCAGTCGCCGCAATTCAAGGAACGGCTTACAACGATGTACAATCGCAAGTTCAATTGTTTCGTGCGCCCGAAGTATGACGGCTCGCACCAGACCTTCCCCGACCTCAACCTGAAGGGGCTGGCAAGCCGTGGTATTCAAAGCGTTTATCCATCGCAAAAGGATTGCGTCTGGATGATAAAACAGAACGGCGGCGGGATCTGCGACCACGAGGTTCTGCGCCCATAAGGGCATATAGTAAATGTAGGCTTAGCAACCTACCCGGCAAGGGTTTTCAACGCCGGTCATTAGCCAACTTATCCACTTAGCCGAAAGGCGGTGGGGAGTGTCGCATGTTGGAAACGGCATAAGTCAGCTAACTATCATGCTGCTACTGAATGTCTAAATGAAATGATAGATATGAGGATGAAGACTATACTGTTTGAACGACAGTCCGAGTTGTTAGTTGGTAAACCCCGACGGAAGATAGTTACAAACGTCGGGCTGCAATACTTCTACTTTCCTACCTCAAGTACGAGAGCCGAAAACCGATTGCAGAACAGCCGCAATAAGCGGAAAAGGACGAAAATCGCATCCGACAATCTATTGAGCTATGTTACTATATGTCTAAATGGGGATTGTCTAAGTAGGAATGCCGAAAGGCTATGGGGTTTGCCCCCTGAATATCCTATATGACAACAGAGTCTCCGTAGTAGTCCGAGCAAGGGAAAGCCTTGTACATGGCGAAGGGAGACAGTGAGTTATTATTTAATATGTTTAACGAATGATGTGTGAGACATTATGAGAGATTCAGCAAATGTATTAAACAGTCTGGCTGGGCACAGCCAAGACCCTAATTACAAGTTTGAACGGCTTTACCGACTGCTGTTCAATGAAAATCTGTACGCACTTGCCTATCAAAAGTTGTCGCAGAATGCGGGCAACTATACGAAAGGCACAGACGGGCAGACCATAGACGGAATGAGCATAAAGCACATTCACTCTATCATTGGACAGTTGAAAGACGAAAGTTACCGTCCGTGCCCTGCACGGAGAATTTACATTCCCAAAAAGAATGGCAAGCAACGTCCTTTAGGCATACCAGCCTTTAAGGACAAACTTGTACAGGAAGTTGTAAGGATGATTCTTGAATCCATCTACGAAGGTCATTTTGAAGACTGCTCGCATGGATTCAGACCACACCGTGGCTGTCATACGGCTATGGCTTCCTTACAAAAGGGAGGTACGGGAGCACGTTGGTTCATCGAGGGAGACATCAAGGGTTTCTTTGACAACATCAACCATGATGTTTTAATCGGAATCCTTGCTGAAAGAATCAATGACGAGCGTTTCCTGCGACTGATACGTAAATTCCTCAAAGCAGGCTACATGGAACAATGGGAGTACAAAAATTCCTATATCGGAACACCGCAGGGAGGCATAATAAGTCCGATTTTGGCGAATATTTATCTTGACAAACTCGATAAATTTATGCGGAACTACATAAACGTCTTCAATAAAGGTAAAGCACGTGTACGCAACCCCGAATATAAAAGGGTTGCAAATCGTAAGGACAAACGTGTAAAGAAACTGAAGAATGAAACAGACGAGCAGAAGAAAGAAGCATTGCGCAGGGAGATAGCCATTCTCCACCGTGAGATGCAACAACTTCCTGCAACTCTTGACATGGACGAAAACTTCAAACGCATGAGGTATGTACGCTATGCCGATGATTTTCTGATTTGCGTAATCGGAAGTAAAGAGGACTGTGTAAAAGCAAAGGGGGACATTAAGACCTTTCTGCAAGATACGTTGAAACTCGAACTTTCGGATGAAAAGACGTTAATCACCAACTCACACGACGCAGCCAAATTTCTCGGCTTTGATGTTACAGTCCGCAGTACGGACAAGACGAGAAAGGATTTCAGAGGAATCCCCATACGCTCACTTGACCATAAAGTGGTTCTTCTCCTGCCTTATGAGGTTATGAGAAAGAAACTGCTTGACTATAATGCGATGCGCATAATAATCAAGAATGGCAAGGAAGCATGGGAATCGACCTCACGCCCGTATCTCCGTAGTAATGATGACCTTGAAATACTCAACCGATACAATTCGGAAATTCGGGGAATCTATAACTACTACTGTATTGCAAACAATGTCAACATTCTCAATAGTTTCTATTACTACATGAAAGAGAGTATGTATAAAACATTATCATCCAAGTATGAATCAACCGTAAGGAAAATAATCCGTAAATATTGCCGGAATAAAGTCTTTACAGTAAGGTATGAAAACAACAAGGGCGAAATGTTGGAACGTACTATTTATCATGGAGGGTTCAAGCAGAGAAAAGACGCGCGTATTGACAATGCGCATATCATGCCCAGTTATCGCGGGACTGAAAGTACCAGCCTTATGGCTCGGTTGAAAGCCCGTGAATGTGAATATTGCGGAGCGGAGGACAACCTTAGAATGGTGCATGTCCGCAAGCTAAAAGACCTGAAAGGCAAACAGGAGTGGGAACGCTTCATGATTGCCAGACAGAGAAAAACAATAGCAGTATGTGAAAATTGTTATCGTAAGATTCATGAAAAGAAATAGACTGAAAATAACCATGGAGAGCCGTATACATGGAGACGTGTACGTACGGTTCGGTGGCGAGCGTTTAGAAACCTACCGTCCGAAAGGACGGCAAGGCGCTTTGCGCTTAGCCTGTGGAACCGGCAAGACGCTGATAATGTGCATAGCGGCACATGAGATGAAGCGTCTGAACTTGGCGCACAAGCCGATGATTATCGGGCTGAAAGCGAATGTGGCGGAGATTGCCGCCACCTATCAGGCGGCCTATCCTAACGCCCGCATCCTCTACGCTTCTGAAAAGGACTTTTCGACCGCCAACCGTGTGCGTTTCTTCAACAACATCAAGAACAACGACTATGATTGCGTCATCATGTCGCACGACCAGTTCGGGAAGATACCGCAGTCGCCGGAGTTGCAGCAGCGCATCCTGCAGGCGGAGCTTGACACGGTGGAGGAAAATCTCGAAGTCTTGCGACAGCAGGGCAAGAACGTGTCGCGGGCGATGCTGAAAGGGCTGGAGAAGCGCAAGCACAACCTTGTGGCGAAGCTGGAGAAGGTGGAACACGCCATCAAGTCCCGCACGGATGATGTGGTGGACTTCAAGCAGATGGGCATCGACCACATCTTCATTGACGAGAGTCACCAGTTCAAGAACTTGACTTTCAACACCCGTCATGACCGTGTGGCGGGATTGGGAAACTCGGAAGGAAGCCAGAAGGCCCTGAATATGCTCTTTGCCATCCGTACCATACAGGAACGCACGGGCAAGGACTTGGGGGCTACGTTCCTTTCGGGCACGACCATTTCCAACAGTCTGACGGAACTGTACCTGCTCTTCAAGTATCTGCGTCCCAAGGAACTGGAACGGCAGGACATCCGCTGCTTCGACGCATGGGCGGCTATTTTCGCCAAGAAGACAACCGACTTCGAGTTCAACGTGACAAACAACGTGGTGCAGAAGGAACGTTTCCGCTACTTCATCAAAGTGCCGGAGCTTGCCGCCTTCTACAATGAGATCACCGACTACCGCACGGCGGAGGACGTGGGTGTGGATCGTCCGCACAAGAACGAGATACTGCACCACATACCGCCGACACCTGACCAAGAATATTTCATCAAACAGCTGATGGAATTTGCGAAGACTGGCGACGCCACGTTGTTGGGCAGGTTGCCGCTGTCTGAAACGGAGGAGAAGGCAAAGATGCTCATCGCTACCGACTACGCGCGGAAGATGGCTTTGGATATGCGCATGATAGATCCCAATTACGAAGACCACCCCGACAACAAGGCGAGCCACTGCGCCAAGATGATAGCTGAGTATTACCATAAATACGACGCGCAGAAAGGCACGCAGTTCGTTTTCTCGGATTTGGGTACATACCAGCCGGGCGACGGGTGGAACGTGTACAGCGAGATAAAGCGAAAACTGACGGAGGATTACGGCATACCGGCAAGCGAGGTGCGCTTCATTCAGGAGTGCAAGACGGACAAGGCTCGCAAAGCAGTGATAGACGCCATGAACGCCGGGACGGTGCGTGTATTGTTCGGTTCCACCTCTATGCTCGGAACGGGCGTGAACGCGCAGAAACGGTGTGTCGCCATCCATCATTTGGATACACCGTGGCGACCGTCTGATCTGCAACAGCGTGACGGACGTGGAGTTAGAGCCGGCAATGAGATTGCCAAACATTTTGCCGGAAACAACGTGGATGTCATCATTTACGCCGTGGAGAAGTCACTGGACAGCTACAAGTTCAACCTGCTGCACTGCAAGCAGACGTTCATCTCGCAGCTCAAAAGCGGGGCTATGGGCGCACGTACCATCGACGAGGGGGCTATGGACGAGAAATCGGGCATGAACTTCTCGGAGTATATGGCATTGCTTTCCGGCAATACCGACCTGCTTGACAAAGCGAAGTTGGAGAAGCGTATCGCCTCACTCGAAGGGGAACGCAAGTCGTTCAACAAGGGCAAGCGGGATTCGGAGTTCAAACTGGAATCCAAGACGGGAGAACTGCGTAACAACACGGCTTTCATTGATGCCATGACGGAGGACTGGAACAGGTTCCTTTCGGTTGTGCGGACGGATAATGAGGGCAATCGCCTGAATACCGTCAAGGTGGACGGCGTGGATTCAACCGACGAGAAGGTTCTCGGAAAGCGTTTGCAGGAAATCGCCAAGAACGCCACGACGGGCGGACTGTACAAGGCTGTCGGGGAACTTTACGGTTTTCCGATAAAGGTGGTCAGTGAGCGGATTCTCAAAGAAGGACTGGAGTTTACCGACAACCGCTTTGTGGTGGAGGGAAACTATAAGTACACCTACAACAACGGGCATCTGGCGATGGCAGACCCGATAGCCGCCGCACGTAACTTCCTGAACGCATTGGAGAGGATTCCGTCCATCATCGACCAGTACAAGGCAAAGAACGAGGTGCTGGAAAAGGAGATTCCGCAGTTGCAGGAGATAGCGGGCAAGGTGTGGAAGAAGGAAGACGAACTGAAACAGTTGAAATCCGAACTTGCCGCGCTTGACCGTAAGATTCAGTTGGAGCTTGCACCGCCTACACCGGAAGTTGCCGAAAAGGAGAATGAAAGGCAGGAGGTCAAGCCGGATGCAAGTAGTGTACGGTACGAATCATCACAACATACTGAAAATGCTCCGCAGATACACAGCCCAGCGAATGATCGACCTTCGTCTGGCAACTCCATTGCCAACCATATCGTCATTGGACGTCAGGGATTATATACAAGAGAGGAAAACCGCTCGAAAGGAATAAAAATATAATCCAGATTAAAGAGGTTGTCTAACAAATCTGAATTTTACGATTTCACCCCGTCAGAATAAGCTCTGACAGGGGTGATTTTCATTTTCGGGGACTTATTAGACAGCCTCTTTTTGCATTGAGATACGAGACTTTAGATATTGTGATAGATTAAAAAAAAGAAAAATTCGATGAAAAAAACGCACGATTATTTGGTTGATTCAATCGTTTATCGTAATTTTGCGATGAATTAAAAATGAGAAGTGATTATGGCATATAGTAAAGCACAGCATTTTGAAGACCGGGACGTGATGGCTGCCCGATATGCCAAAGCGTTGAGTCACCCGGCAAGAATAGCAATTCTTCGGTTGCTCAATAAACAAAGTTCCTGTTATTGCGGCGATCTGGTCAATGATTTGCCTATTGCACAGGCAACAGTATCGCAGCATTTGAAAGAGTTGAAGGATGCGGGGTTGATTGACGGAGAGATAACACCGCCTAAAGTACGTTATTGCATCAATCGCGAGAACTTTGAACAGGCTCGATTGTATTTCAAAGATTTATTTATGTAATTTTTCTATTTATAACCAGTAATCGCATATCAACGATTAGATTTTTTTATGCTGTACATCATCGTATATTTACAATATATAATAAACTAAAAAATAGGAAATATGAGTAACAAAAAAACAGTCTGGTCAACAGTGGCGGGTATTCTGTCCTCGGTGTTGGCATTTTTAGGAATTGTAAGTTGTTGCGGCATGCCCATTCTTGCGGGTATTCTTGCAGCATTCGGAATCGGAGCTTCGCAGCTTTCGTTCTTCGCCGAGTATCGGGGTTGGTTTATCGGCTTTGCCATAGTATCACTCTTGTTTGGTTTTTATCAGAGTTATTTCCGGTCGTGTGCCTGTTGCGGAAGTGATTCGGAGGAAGCCAAACGAAAGAATGCGCGTTCCATAGCTATTCAACGTGCATTCCTGTGGATTGGAGCAATGATAGTAGCCGCACTGCTTTTTGTCGGCAGAAGAGGGGAAACAACTTCTTCGGGGTGCTGTCCTGCGCAATCCCAAACGGAAACCGCTCCTTCAGGGTGCTGCGGAAATGGAGAAAACAGCGATAAGGCGGAAGAACCGTCTTCTTGTTGCGGCTCTCCCCAGCCTGCGACGTGCTGCCCTTCGGCAACAAAGCGTAATCCAACCAATAGCTGCTGCGGGAATTAACTTTTGAAAACTACAAAATGATTCAATAACAATTAAAACATTTAATTTATGGAAAAGAAAGAAGAGAAGAAGGGTTTTTGGGCTTCATTGTTCACGCCTAAAACATGCTCCTGTTCTTGCGGGAGCAACATCATCGAGGAACTTGAAGGAGACAAGGAAAAGCAGCCGGAAAAGCCTGCCGAAAACGAGAGTGAAAACAAAAGCGAGGATGGGAACCACGGTTCCTGCTGCGGATAACGGATAACCGGACATGAAAATCCTTGTTCTGGCTGATCGAAACAGTTGGGCGCAAGCTGCAACCGGTATGCTAAGGAAGATGGACAGCCGTCTGGCTGTCTATTCTTCCTATGAACTGCCGGAGGAGGAATACTTGGCAGGGACATGGGCCTATGTGCTGTATATCTCCTCTTCCGTACATCCTGATTTCCCGAACTTCACTGGAACGGTAAGGTACAGGCTGCAACTCAGATTATCATCCTGCGGACCTTCAACCAGTGAGGACATGGAGTGTAAAGTAAGCATTCATTCCGAGTTGCAATTGCTTATACAAAAGTTCTATACGGATAATATAGAGAATGGAGAGCATTACACGATCGATCCGTGTTGCGGATAATGACGTGTTATTTTTTTGGAAACAATCATCGTAAATAAACGATAATATGAAATTGGACATTAAAAATAAGATACTCGTTGTCTTGCTGTTCTTTTTGACGTGCGGGTCGCTGAATGCTTTTGCCCAAAGGAAAGCCGCAGTCGGAGGACAGTTCAGTGCTTGGCACAATGGAAAAGAGAACTCAACGACAGTATTCATCACTCCGGATATTGGGTACACGTTGTCATCACGATGGTATTTAGGAACTGGCATCGGTTACGCATTCTGCGATTCGAAGGATACGAAAGTCCATACGGTAACCCTTAATCCGTATGCCCGCTATTTCTATTATACGAGCGGACGGGTGCGTTTGTATGTGGATTCCACTGTCGGTTTCGGCATCAGTAAAAATAAAGGAGAGGATGCCGCTTTTGCATGGCAGGCGGGCTTGAAGCCCGGTGTCATTCTTGGCTTGACAGACCGTTTCAGTCTGGCAGCCGGATTCGGATTCTTAGGGTATCGAAAGTCGGATAACGGGACTTCCGCTCTCGGAGATGAGGGCTGGGGGCTTGATTTTAGTGGCAATAGCCTGAGTTTCGGCTTTTTCTATAGTTTTTAATTCATAAAATCATTCATCATGAACTCTTTAATTGTAACATTGGAATACTTTGTATTCATCACGTTTGAGCTGATCGCGCTGTTCATGCTGATCAGTGCGGCGGTGGAAATCATCCTGATGTACATCCCGCAGGAAAAAATCAAGAAATGGCTTTCGGGACGCGGTATTTTAGGTAATGTGATGGCAGCCGGATTCGGTGCGCTGACACCGTTCTGCGCTTGTTCCACCTTCCCGATGACCGTCGGGTTTCTCAATGCCGGTGTACCTTTCGGCAGCACGATGTCGTTCCTGATTGCCTCACCGTTGCTTAATCCTATCATCATCGGTATGCTCGGTGCGATGGTCGGTATAAAGGCAATGATAACCTATTTTATCCTTGCGTTTATAGCCTCGGTATTGTTCGGTTTTGTGCTTGAAAAAGCAGGGATGCAGAAGTATGTCAAGAATGTCCGGTTAAAAGGCGGGAACGATGAACCGGGCGAAAATAAACGGGCATGGCCGCTGAAAAGAAAGTTGAAGGAAGCGTTCTCCAGTGCTTGGGGAAGCCTGCGTCCTATCATGGGTTACTTGCTGATTGGTGTCGCACTCGGTGCTGGCATTTATGGATATATGCCACAGGATTTCGTCATGAAAATCGCCGGTCCGGACAATATCTTTGCTATTCCTATCGCTGCCGTACTGGGCATTCCGCTTTACATACGTGCTGAAACGGCTATTCCTATCGGTGTAGCTTTGATGTCTAAGGGTATGAGTATCGGTACGGTCATTGCTCTGATTATCGGCGGAGCCGGTATGGCTATTCCCGAAATGACGATGCTTGCAAGTATTTTCCGCAAGAAATTGGTTGCCGCTATCGTAGCTGTCATCTTTTTGACTGCGGTGATATCGGGTTATCTTTTCAATATTTTGCTATAATTCCGGGTTACTGGAGCTGGCATAATTACGAATTGCAAAGCCTGAACTTGTTTAAGAAGCAACAAGATTCGGGCTTTTTTATAAAATATGTCTGAAATATTTTGTGCGCTGGAAAAATGTTTGTACTTTTGCGAACAACAAACATTGTAAAGTATGAAAAAAAAGAAAGAATACACCTCCAAGCAAGAAAAACTGGCGCGTTTCGCCAAGGCTTTGGGGCATCCGGCACGTGTTGCTATCATTCAATTTCTTGCCGGACAAGAGTGCTGCTATTTCGGTGATATCCATGAGGAATTGCCCATAGCTAAAGCTACTGTGTCCCAGCATGTGAAAGAATTGAAGGACGCGGGGTTGATACAAGGTGAAATTGAAATCCCGAAAGTGAAGTATTGCATCAACAAGGAAAACTGGTTGTTGGCAAAGGAACTGTTCGGAGAATTTCTCGGTCAATGTATCTGTAAAAAAGAGGATTGCTGTTCCTAACAGCCTCTTTTTTTGCAGGTTATGTTCGTAGTTTTGCGAATTACATTTAACAAACTAAATAATAATTACAATGAAACAGTTGATTTTGCTAATGATTTCGTGTCTTAGCCTGGTTGCCTGTGGAAACGGCAACGCAAAACAAGAGAGAGAAAAAGAAGATTCCGGTGTCGCCGACAAGGAAAAGGTAGAAGTGCTGTATTTTCACGGCAAGCAGCGGTGCGCCACTTGCAAGGCGATTGAATCCAATGCCAAGGAGGCTGTCGAAGCACGATTTGCCGATGATTTGTCGAAAGGTGACGTCGTATTCAGGACGATTGATATTTCCCGTCCCGAAAATGGGAAGATTGCCGAAAAGTATGAAGTAACATGGTCGTCCCTCATCTTGGTCAAACATGACGGGGGGAAGGAACAAGTGGAGAATATGACGGAATTTGCATTCGGGAATGCGCGTACCGCCCCCGAAGAGTTTAAGAAAGCTGTGGCTGAGAAGGTGGCGTCATTACTTAAATAGTCATCGCTTATGGAATGGTTACAGTCGTTATTGGACAACAGTACGATGCCTGCATTGACTGCGTTTCTGTTGGGGTTGCTTACGGCTCTTTCTCCTTGCCCGCTGGCTACGAATATTGCCGCTATCGGATTTATCGGGAAAGACATTGAAGACCGTCACCGGATTTTTCGGAACGGATTACTCTATACGTTGGGGCGTGTCATAGCCTATACCGTACTTGCACTGGTGCTTATCGCCATCTTGAAAGAGGGTTCGAGCCTGTTCGGCATCCAGCGTTTTATCGGGAAATATGGAGAAATGGTGCTTGGTCCGGTGTTGTGTATCATCGGATTGTTCATGCTTTTCGGCGATAAGCTGCCATTGCCGTCTTTCGGATTCAAGGGCAACGGAGAAGGTATGACAAAACGGGGCGGAACGGGCATGTTGCTTTTGGGTATGTTGTTCGCTATGGCGTTCTGCCCTACGAGCGGAGTTTTCTATTTCGGCATGTTGATTCCGATGTCGGCTACTTCTGCGGCAGGTTATCTGTTTCCGGTGTTGTTTGCCGTTGCGACAGCTTTACCGGTTCTTGTAGTCGCTTGGATATTGGCTTTCAGTGCCCAGCGTATCGGTGTGGTATATGGACGGATGCAGGTCATACAGAAATGGCTCAACCGAATTGTCGGAATCCTGTTTGTTGCAATCGGTGTCTATTATTGCATCATGATGTATTGTTAATTTTTTATTTGCGGACAATGTTCGCAATACGACGAAATACAAATAATAAAAATAAAGCGAATTATGGAAATCAAAGTTTTGGGAGCCGGCTGCTCCAAGTGTAAGGCTACGTATGCCGCAATCGAGAAGGTCATCAAGGATAACGGTCTTGACGTTACACTCACGAAAGTGGAGGATATCATGGAGTTGCTTAACCTTAATATCATGACGACACCGGCAGTTACGGTGGACGGGGAAGTCCGCATCAAGGGACATGTCCCGTCGGAGAGTGAAATCAAAAAGATGTTGGGAATATAAATGTGTAAGTCATGGAGCCAAGAAAAGAACTGAAGATTCTCTTTTGGATCGTGGCGGTATTCGCTGCCGTCTTCTTTTTGCCGCTCGGCAGCGAACGGTTTATGACCGCCATAGACGCCACCCTTGACCTTGCGAAATGGTATGCACAGGAACATGTCGTGCTGTGTCTGCTGCCCGCATTCTTTATCGCGGGCGTGATCGCAGTATTCGTCAGTCAGGGGTCGGTATTGAAATACTTTGGAGCGAACGCGAAGAAGTGGGTATCTTACTCCGTTGCCGCCATTTCCGGAGGCATACTGGCGGTATGTTCCTGTACCATCTTGCCGCTGTTCACCAGTATCTACAAGCGTGGAGCCGGATTAGGTCCCGCGGTGGCGTTTCTCTATTCCGGTCCGGCAATCAGTATTTTATCCATTATCCTGACTGCCCGCATTCTTGGTCTTGAAATGGGCGTGGCACGCATGATCGGGGCGGTAGCCTTTTCTGTCATTATCGGTCTTGCCATGTCGTTCATCTTCCGGAATGAGGAAAAAGTAAAGAAAGAGCAGCAGATGAACATCGTGCCTCCGCCTGAAAAACGGCCGATGTGGCAGACGTCGATGTTCTTCTTCACATTGGTGCTGATACTCGTATTTGCCAACTGGGGCGCACCCGCCGCAAATGATACGGGAGTATGGAGTTTTATTTTCATGCACAAATGGTATATCGTAGGGGCATTCTCCCTGTTGTTGTGCTGGTCGCTGGTAAAGGTGTTGAAGTTGCGGGCAATGTGGGTAGCAGCCGGTGCAGCCGTAACAGGATTATCCGTTGTCTTGGCAAATATGTTTGTCACAAATGCCAAGTTCGTACCGTTAGTGCCGATGATTGTCGCGATTGCCGCACTTTCCGTTATTCTTCTGTTTGACAAGCGGGATGAGGAAAATCGGGAATGGGCGTTTGCTTCATGGGGTTTTGCCAAACAGATTATGCCGTTGCTGGCTGTCGGTGTGGTAACGGCAGGCTTCCTGCTCGGTTCGACGCATGACAACACGGCTATTGCGGGCATCATCCCCAATGAATGGATTGAGTGGGCTGTGGGTGGAAATTCCTTGCTTTCCAACTTTTTCGCCTCGTTTACGGGTGCTTTCATGTATTTCGCCACACTGACCGAAGTGCCTATCATACAGGGATTGCTGGCTTTGGGCATGGGGAAAGGTCCGGCGTTGGCACTCCTGCTTGCAGGTCCTTCGCTCTCGCTGCCCAATATGCTGGTCATCCGCGGCGTGATGGGGACGAAAAAGACTGCCGTATATGTGGCATTGGTTATCGTGATGGCAACGATTTCAGGATTCGTATTCGGAACATTCTTCTAAATCGTATATGGACATAAGAACCTATTTGGTTACAGCCGTCGCATTATTCGGCATGACAGTCTGCTCCGCACAAGAACCGGGGCAGACTGCCCCGATAAAAGGGAAACCCATATTGACTGTTTTTGCCGATTACAAAGCCGGGCTGGGTAATGCCAATGATGTTTCGGGATTTAATTTGAACCGTGCGTTCGCCGGTTATGAGGTGTCGTTGCCCAAAGGTTTTTCGGCAAAGGTGGTACTGAATGTGGAAAGTTACGCAACGGAAGACGGAAAGACGAAGTTTGACGCTTATCTGAAAAATGCACAGGTAAATTGGAGAAAGAATGGCTTTTCCGTTGCACTCGGTCTTGTCAATCTCAATCAATTCTCCGTACAGGAGAATGCGTGGGGACATCGCTATATTGCCAAATCGTTTCAGGAGGAATATGGGTTTGCCTATTGTGAGGATATCGGCATCGTGGCTGCTTATGACTTTTCTCCTTCTATTTCCGTTGATATGGCTTTTACAAACGGCGAAGGACGGAAGTTTAAGAACGAGGACAACAATTACCGTTACGGTGCAGGCATTACATGGCGACCGGTGAAGGGACTGTTGTTGCGAGGCTATGCCGATGTGCATAGCCGCACGGGAACACCGGAAGCGGCGCAACCGTTCAAAGACCAGTATTCGCTGGCTCTTTTTCGCGGAAATCACAATTAAAAAAGCAAAAGATGACAGAATAGAGAAATGCAACTGAAACACAGAAAGTTAGGTAGCCATTGGCTTCGGTTGTCCATAGTGACGAGGACATGGTTTTGGCGGAATATTGCGGAAGTTTGGTTTTCAAATCATTACCCGACGTTATCCGCAAGTTTAGGAGCAATGGTTTATTTATCAGTGATTTGCGTTGTTTTGCTTATCGACAAATGGCTCTCATGAACTTAATTTTGGAACCTGTAAAAAAGTAAGTTATGAGATCGACATTCAAGGTGCTGTTTTATGTGAACGGCAGTAAGGAAAAAGACGGCATGGTGCCGATTATGGGACGCATCACCATCAACGGGTCGGTGGCGCAGTTCAGTTGCAAACGTATCATTCCGAAGGCACTTTGGGATGCCAAAGGGAATCGAGCCAAGGGAAAGAGCAAGGAGGCAATCGAGACCAACTACGCGCTTGAAAACATCAAGGCACAAATCATCAAACACTACCAGCGTATATCCGACCGTGAAGCATTCGTCTCGGCGGAAATGGTTCGCAATGCCTTTCAGGGAATCGGCACGGAGTATGAAATGCTGTTGCGTGCATTTGACAAAGAGAACGCAGATTTCGCCAAACGTGTAGGTAAAGACCGCGCCAGACGGACATACAAAAAATATCTGACCGTGCGCAACTATGTGGCAAAGTTCCTTATGGCACATTACAGAAGGAAAGATATTTCCATGAATGAACTCACGGAAGATTTTATCAAAGACTTCGCTGTGTACCTAAGCAATGAGATAGGATTGTCACAGTCATCTATATGGGTTTATCTAATGCCATTGAAACACATTGTGGCATCCGCCCATTACAACGGAAAGATTGCTCGAAATCCATTTGCCCAGTTCCATGTAAAGCCCAATGTCAAAGAACGGGAATTTCTCACCGATGAAGAACTGGGTATTCTTATCAGCCACAGATTTACGAAACCTCACCTCTCACTTGCCCGTGACATCTTCGTGTTCAGTTGTTTCACCGGAATCTCGTTCACCGACATCAAGAATCTGACAATAGAAAACATCATGGAAATCGGTGGTCATAAATGGATTATCGCTAAGCGACAGAAAACAGGCATCCCATTTCAGATAAGGTTGTTGGACATACCGTTACGCATTATCGAGGAATATGCTCCGCTTCGCAAAGACAATCGCTTGCTGTCTTTCTGTAGCAGTTCCGGCATGAACAGCAAACTGAAACAGATTATGAAAGAATGCGGTATCGAAAAGAATATCTCATTTCATTGCGCGAGACATTCGTTCGCCGTCTGTGCTTTGAGTAACGGTATGCCAATAGAAAGCGTAAGCCGTATTCTTGGGCATACGGAGATTAAAACCACACAGATTTACGCTAAGATTACAGACGCGAAACTTGATAAGGATATTGCAGCATTCGCAGACAATATAAGTGGAAAGTTCTCTTATGTAAAATCAGTCAATGGGTAACATTATGAGCAGAGGAATAATCACAATCAGTGAAATGGGTGTGTTCACGATACCGACCGCACCCGTATGGATGACGCAATTTGAGATAGCCGACCTGTTCGGGGTATTCTCGTATGACATCCGAAAAGCTATTCATGCTATCTATAGGAACAAGGAATTGAACGAAACTGAGACGATGAAGTATGTCAAACAAGCCAATAGAATCAGCTATGATGTTTACAGCCTTGAAATGGTTATAGCCGTTGCATTCAGGATATGCAGCAAAGAAAGTATCCTGTTCAGACGGTTCGTAATAAATGAAATCTGCGCCACCAAGAAAGGAAGCCCGGTCACATTATTTTTCTCTTGTGGCAAAGGCAGCAACCTATGGTATAACTGAGGTTCATCCCGCCAGCCACTTGTTCCCGATGCACGGATGCAAAGGTAACGCGTGGCTTGGGTGGCAGCCGCAAGGTCTGGCGGCAAGCCGTTTCGGGCAGAATCTTCCTCAAACGGGTTTGAGCGTATTCAGCCCGAAAACCTTGCCGCTGCCTGCCACACACTGAACAAGCATCCGGTAACGGAAACAAGCGACTGACGGGAAATCAGAAGAAACGAGAAGAAGGAACGGCTTACAGACGAAGCGGGATTTTGATGCTTCATCCGTAAGCTGTTCCTTTTTCGTTTTTGTTGGATGGACTATTGCTGCCGCAAATTGTGGGCAGACGGCAAACTTCGCTCCTTCAAGAAAATCAGGTGCCCGTCAGTCTGTAAGCGGGACGGTAGCTGTCCGACAGCATCCGTTCGATGTCGGATTCACGGTAGAGGATTTTGCCGCCCAACTGGATGTAGGGTATCCGCCCCTCGTTGCGGTAGTCCTGAAGCGTCCGACGGCTCACTTTCAAGCGTGCCGACACTTCCTTGTCGGTGAAGAACCGTTCTCCGCCCAAAGTCGGGCGGTAATTAGCTGTCAGGTGCTCGAAGCCGTCCAACAGGCGGTCAAGGTTGCTCATGAAGTGGATTATCCACTCGCTGTTCTTGGTAATCAGTTCGTTCATACTTCGGATTTAGTGGTTATTGTATTATACTCTGTTTACTACATTCATATCGTCCTGCCTTTGAATCTGGCTTCCTTCCGCCTGTCCTCCACAATGGAGACGATACGCTGCACATCTTCGGGACGGTAGTAGGTCTTGTGGTTGATTTGGCTATATGCCAAAGTTCCGTTGTCCCGAAGTGTCTGCAACGTGCGGGGGCTGATGTTGAGCATCCGGCACACGTCCTGATTGTCCATCCACTCGTTCATTTTCTTTTCACCATACCGATGGCAGATGGCATCCATGCGGCGGACGAAACGGTCGAACTTGGCGACCAGCTCCTCAAAGGCTCTTTTTTCAATAGATACGATTTCCATATTGTCTTTTTTTAGTTGTTATTGCTTCTTTTGCCACAAAGGAATACATAATCTGCTGTCCTGTAATGGATTTTCCGAAAGTGGCAGTGTGTGGCGTCAATACGGCAGTATTTGTCCGGGTTACCGCTTGCCGGTTACCTGTAGGCAAGCCAATGTGCCATGATTCCTTCGCCACCTTTCTTAGCAGTCATTATTCCTTTTGCCGAAAAGAAAAACAGAATCCGTCACCTGACAATAGACTTTACTATTACCGGAAGTATGTGGCACAGGGTGGTAGAGGTTGGCACAGGCAGGTTCACCAATAGCCTACTCCTTAGCCTTTAATTCCCATATATAATAAGGATGCCACAGCTAAAATAAGGGCTTAATTCAAAATTGCCCCTGACCGAGCCTTTCCCCTTTCGGTCATATACATCTGGTAAAACGGTGAAGTCCGCACCTCTTTGCCAGTCACCATAAAGCAAATCCATACAAAATTGCCTAAGAGAATCCGAATGCTTGACCGGCTGGATTATAGCCACTTACTTTGCTCGCGATAATCGGTCGAGGTGCTTGCCGAGACCACAGTATTTAACTTAATAAATTTGTCTTTACAATGAGAAGAGAACCAAACATCAGTGAGCAGGAAGCTCGTGAAATCGTGGAAAAGATGGGGCGCAGGGAATCCTACAGCCCCAAGTCGATGGATGACTTCTACAGGAACATCGGTCTGGATCCGGCTGAACTGGAACAGCCCGGCAAGACCGTAAAGAAAGAAGCGGGAACCGCAATGGCGGATGAACCGTCAAGCGGCGCAACCGGGGAAGCGGCAATGCCGCAGAAACGCATCAGCGGCAAACAGCGCAGGCTGTCATTGGAAGAGTACCGCACGACCTATCTCCAAGTCCCCAAGATTGTCAACCGCAAGCCCGTGTTCGTTAGCGAGACGGTGCGAGACGAGCTGGACAGGGTTGTCCGCTACCTCGGAGGGAAGGGCATGAGCGCATCGGGGCTGATTGAAAACCTTGTCCGCCTGCACCTCGAAGCCTACCGGAATGACATCGAGCAGTGGCGCAAACTCTGACGGGATTACGGAAAGTCGGTCAGGCTGGTGAATACACTTCATCGGCTTAACCGATATCTAAATTGAGTCATTACACTCGGAAACCAATCCGACAGGCGGAGGATTCTTGTGTCCTCAAAGACACAGCAAGATATATTTTCAGTTACCCGAATAATTCTAAGTAACTGAAAATCCTTGCACCGCCGTGGGCAGAATTATCCTCCGCAGTCGGATAATTTCGATGTTTTTTAATCGGAGATTAGATAATTGATGAACCGTTAAATTGAAATAATAAGCAGCATGAACAAGAAAAGCAAGTACGGGAGAAATCCCAAGTTGAACCCGAAGACGCACTGCGTGATGGTTCGCTTCGACGATGTGGAATGGAACAGGTTCCTTACGATGTACAAGGAATCACAGGTATATGCGAAAGCCGTCTTTCTCAAGGCGCATTTCTTCGGGCAGAAGTTCCGGGTGATAAAAGTGGACAAGACGATGGTGGATTACTGCACTAAACTGTCGGACTTCCATGCGCAGTTTCGAGCCATCGGCACGAACTACAACCAAGTCGTGAAGGAATTGCGTTGCCACTTTTCGGAGAAGAAGGCGATGGCGTTGCTCTACAAGCTGGAGAAATGTACCATCGACCTTGTGAAGTTGAGCCGGGAGATTGTGGAACTTTCAAGGGAGATGCAAGCCAAGTGGGAACAAAAGGCAGAATGATTTTATGGCATAGATAAATGCTCCCCTGATGTGCAATCTGGCGAATGAGTGTAATCCCATGTGGTTATTTCATTGCCAACCATATTATAGTCGGGCATTGAGGTCTGCATGCCAAGGAGGAAACCCGGTCCAAAGGATTGAAAATATAACCTTAGGAATTTTATCTGAAGTATTAATAGGGGCTATCCCAAAAGGTCTAAAAGTAAATTTTATCCTCTCTGCAAGTATCTGCAGGATGGCAACTGCATTTTTTTCTTTTTGGGCAGCCCTTATTAAAATTTATTCTTATTTTAGGTTATATACATTCATGTCCATTTATGTAAAAAATTCCTGCTGACCTTGTTTATGTCTTGTCAGTCACCATTTGCAAAACCATATTTGACCCTCAAAGAGGCTGAATTTGATAAGTAACTTGCTACATACTCATAATAAGGAGCTAAATAGAACACGAATGGGAAATACACAAATGCTAAACTAAAGAAGATATTGGCCAAAATAAACGCTATACCGAGAGAGAAACTTGATTTTTCAACTTCCTAAAACGGTGTTGTTCAAACATTTCTACTTATTTGTACTTGCCAGTTGAACCTACGCTTCCCTAATAAAATGTCTATGGTAAAAAAAGTTAAAAAATCCTCCCACTTTTGTTAGATATATTTTTTTTGTGTAATTTTGCAATCGTTATGCGGCAGTAATAATATACATATTAATACGAGTTAGTAATCCTGTAGTTCTCATATGCTACGAGGAGGTATTAAAAGGTGCGTTTCGACAATGCATCTACTGTAGTATATTATTGCTTAATCCAAATGAATATTATAAATTTAGGAATTCTTGCTCACATTGATGCAGGAAAAACTTCCGTAACCG